>Ga0182027_10002596_pt1 | contig 29169 bp, 29 predicted proteins | sample 712E1DmetaG_FD_121300 | JGI IMG/M metagenome (GOLD analysis project Ga0182027, IMG submission 121300) | Permafrost microbial communities from Stordalen Mire, Sweden - 712E1D metaG (Illumina Assembly) | ecosystem: Environmental > Terrestrial > Soil > Wetlands > Permafrost | place: Sweden...
ATTTTCCAAAATCCTCACCGTCGATCAAGACACTTTATTTTGATCTCCACGATGCGTCGCCTTCACTCCTCCTCACCAACGTTGCGGGTCCACGCTCACGCCGCAATTTGCAGCGCTACAGCATTGGGCAGTCGCCTCATGCCCGACGGTGTGACCATTGACACCGACGGGGATGGTATTCCCGATTGGTGGATGACGCAGTATTTCGGACATTCTACCGGCTTGGCGAGTGACAATTCCCTGGCGCCGGACAGCGCTGCAGGAGACGGGATTAGCAACCTGCAAAAATACCTGACAGGGCAGAATCCGCTGATCTGGGACAACCTGCATTTTGTCGGTTGTGAGCCGCTGTCTGATGGCCAATTCAGCCTGAGCGTCTTTGGGCAAGTTGGGCAAAACTACACGTTGCTGGGTTCAACGGATCTTGTGAATTGGACACCCGTTTTGAGTTTTACCTGCACAAACGCGCCGATGTCTGTGGTTGACCCCGGAGCGGAGTCTCATGGCTGGCAGTTCTACCGCATTGCGCAATGAAACGGCCCCATCCCGTCGTAGTCGCAGCCCGGATATTTCACACTTCCGGGTCTGGAGCGCCGAGTTGCACTCGGCTTATCCCCTCAAATTCCGCCCAAAGCCGGCTGCAAGCCGGCGCTCCGGAGAAGCACCCCAAGCCGGCTGCAAGCCGGCGCTCCGGCATCGTGAATCTCCGGTCCAACTTTTTTGTCCCGCACCCCATCAGATGAAGCCACTACTCGCGCCAACATTGCGAGCGAGTGATGAACTTCGCGCAGGCTCTGCGCGGTGACGGACGCATTTCTCAAAACCGGCAGGTCAGGTCCAGTTGCAGTATCTCGTATTGCTTGATGGGATTGACTGAGGGGAGGTCCTGGTTGCTGCCGCCGGTGCCCAGTTTGTTGTTGATGCGGGTGGCAAATCCATAGCGGACGGTCCCAATCAGGTTGTCGGTGAAGCCATAGGCGATGGCGGAGTAAAGTCCCTGGAGATTTCCCCGGCCTTCAAAGAAATCGGAGTCCAGCAGGTTGGGGTCGAGCGCGTATTGTTCGACATGCTGCCAATAGACGCGGGCGTCCCAGGTGTTTTTCCTGGCAATAGCGCCATAGACCTCCCCCAGTTGATCCGCGCTGGTGACGGCAAAGCCGAATTGGTAGGCCGTGTTGTCGTACTTTTGCGCCACAAACTTGCTGGCGGGAAGAGCGGCGTTGTACACCGCCGCCGCCGCTTGCGCGCGCTGGGCGCCTTCCAGGTTCTGGGCAAAGTCGCCGAAGAACCGGGCGGGCTTGCGGCCGATTTTGAAATCCAGCTCGAAGGGGATGTCCAGCACCTGCAAGTTGTTCACGCCGGTTTGGTTGAAAATAAATCCGTCGTTGTTGCCGGCCACCGCCAGCCCGGCCGCGTTTTGATTCTGCCCGACGGCGACGCCCGGAAGGCCGCCGCCGCCTTCGCCGACGAAGGTATCGGAGAATCCAGGGGTGGTTTGCCCCGCCGGGAGTCCGGGCTGCGCGGCCACGAGGGGCGGAGTGGTGTTGTTTTGCCCCACTCCGTCGTAATTGTAGAGCGTTGGGGCGACTTTCAGAGATACATTCCGGGTGATGTGGTAGATGAAGCCGCCTTGCCAGGCGAGGAGGAACGGGACGCTGGCGTTCTGGCCTGAGAATTGGAAAGTCGGGAAGATCGAAGGCGAAGTATAAATGGGGTTCACGTCGTAGTAGAGGAATTGGCCGAGGTTGGCGAAGAAATCCACGTCGCCCACCGTGTATTTGAGTTTTTCCACCGCTCCTTCGGGATTGATGTCGCTGTCCCAAACCATGGGCGTGCTGTAGAGCGGGTTGGCCATTTTGCCGACGGTGATTTCAATCCAGTCGGCGGGATGCCAGCCCAGGTAAATCTGTCCCAGGGTCACACCGGCGGTGGATTTGCCAAACGGCCCCTGGTAGGGAGCGCCGGAGGTCGAAGTGCCAAACGTGACCCACGGTGAGCGCGGGTTGGAAGCTGTTTCGAGGCGGAGTCCGAAATTGAAATGGTCCTGCAAATCACCGCGCAATCCCAGGCGCAAGGCGTAGCGGAAGCGGCCGAGGTCAATTCTGGCGTCCGTAGGGACCTGGGCCTGGCGGTCCTCGAAGCGCAACCGGATGTCGCCAAACAGCTCGATGTTCGTGATGCTGTCGCTGATTTTCCACCTCATGGAGGGCGTCTGCTGCGCGCTGGACATGCGGGCGTCCGCCTCCTGCTTGACCTGCTGGGCTTCTTCCTGGGTGACGTATCCCTTTTTGACGAAAAGGTCCAACAGCAGGTCGGTGGATGAGGCGGATGGCGCGCCGGCGGCAGCCGGCATGGTGGAAGACCTTGCGCTGTTGGTGGCGGAGGATGGGGAGGATTGCGCGCGGGCGGCAGTGGCCAGCGCCAGCGCCAGGAGAGCGGCGGCGATTGCCGTTGGGCGGCCGCGGGAACGCGCTGACTTCTGAAGCGGCTTCTTCATTAACATGCGCGAAAGGGTAGGCGGTGATTGCGGCGAATTTATGGCGGAAATGTTACGTTCTGGTGAATTGAGGCCGCTGGAAAAGGAACACCCGAAGCGCGAACTCCAACCCCGCGGACTTCGACGTTCGGGTGTTCTTGAATTCCGGCCCGGGGCCTCAGTGGTCCTGCACGACGTAGAACCGGTTGTCGTCCGTCGATGTCACCTGGAACGACATGACGCCGCCGTTGCCGACCAGGCTGTTCCCTTGTGTCCAAGAGCTGACGGGAGACAAAAGCCCTTCGGAATTGGTGTAATACAGGGTGTAATGGCCTCCGAGGCCGGTGGGGAACGAAATCGTGCTGGTGTTGCCCGACACGGTTATGTTGAGCGCGGGCGCGGGGGCGGCGAGACGGTGGAACTGCATCGAGCCATCCGTTTCCAACTCAAAGAATCCGAGATAAGTGCCTGGCACGGCAGGCCCGGAAGTTACCGGTATGAGTTGGTAAAGATCGGAACGGGAAGGCTGCGAGACCGGGTTGGAGGTGAAGTCCGGCAGGGTGGTGTTCTCCACATTTCCCTGGAACCTGCCGTCGAAGTTCGCGTAGGCGTAGTAGGGGCCGGAAGGGAGGATGTACACCGACTTTCCCAGGAAGGAATCGCAGGAAAAGCCGCCGTCCGGAACCACGAGCGAACTGACCGTGTTGTCCGGGCTTGCCGGTGTAATGGAACTGTAGAGCGCGGCGTTGAACTGCAAGGAGGCGATTTCGCCGGCGGCGCCCGCCTGGGCGTTCCTGCTGGTCGCGTTCCACACCGTGCCCACATCCCGCGGGTCAGGACGCGGCGAGGTTAGCCATAAGGTGTCAGGGGTATAGGTCGCATCCCCGCTGTCACCGCCATTGGGCACACAGCCTTCGACAGACCAACTGAGGGTGTCGAGGCTGCTGTAGATGCTGTTGAGCAGCGCCGTGGTGTACGTGCCGGAATTGTTGACCTGAATCACGCTGCCGATGGCCGCGCCGTAGTAAGTCGAAGCCGGCCCGATGTCCACTTCCACGTCATAGGTCTGGGGCGGGTCCGCGAGATCCTCGCGAAAGCATAGAAACAAGTCGCGATCGCCGTAGGTGAACACAGGAATAGGAGACTGGGCTTGGACGCCCTGCAGGAGCGAGAACGCGCCCGCCACAGACGCGACCGCCACCGACATTCGATAAGAGATTGATTTCATAGTCTTTGACAAGTTGTTGTTTGGCAACCATTCGGAAGACCGATCAGTATGAATTGCCGTTGATAACGGGGGCGCCGTCACCGTCACGCGAGACATTCATGTTTTGGAGGAGTATGCCAGGGGCCACGCCGCCGGAGATAACCGCCGAATCATTGGTGAGGAGTTCATTGGCGATCAAGTTCGCCACGGTGTATGGATTCCCGCTAAAGCCTGACCGCCAGTACATGTGTTCATAGCCCCAGAAGGTGTACTGTCCTTCTTGCACGGCGTTGGTGCTGTAGGGGACTCCGTTGTAGCTGAGATCGGAAGCGCCCCCGGCTTCGGCGGTGGCGGCGTCGGAAAGCCCCACGTAACCCGCGTAAAAGCCATTGATCCCGGCGGCTGTGGAGCTGCCGGTAGCCGACAGGGCCGCGGCCAAGTCTCCGCCGCTGCTATATCCGCTGTCATCCGCGGGATACGAAACGCCATTGACAGTGGTAGGGGGAACGAACCCCTGGCTGGCGACGTTGAGGGGTGTGACACCCTTGGCCACCCGGACGCCGGCGCTGTTGGTGGGATAATACTGTTGCACATAATTAAAGACGCCCACTCCGGTCTCGGCAAAGGCGGTGAGACGGGTGCCGGAATCCTCGTTGCGGCCCAGGGCGTACACATTCGTGCCTTCATCCGAGTTTTTCCCGGTGAACAGGGAGAGGGGAAGGCTGCCCGAGTAGGTGTAGAGGCTGACGGCCTCCTGGGCGCTCATGTTGGTCCACGACGCAGGAGAGCCATTGTTGCGTATCCACTTGAAGGGCACAACGCCGACGATGAATCCATTGGGCAGGGGGTAAAGAGCAGGGCTGGTGAAGGGCGAGGAAGATTGAAAAACATCCGACATGCAGACATCGGGAACGGAGCCGGGCGATTCAAAGCCAGGCGAGCCAATAGCCGTGCCCGAGCCGGAGGAAGCGGGGGAGCCATTGGTCAGCCAGGCGTTGGCCAATGGAAGCTGCCCGGACACGGTTTGAATCCCGCCCACCGAACCGGACCAATAGGTCTTGATGGTCACCGGGATGGCGCCGCCGTTGATGGTGGTGCCGTTGAATATGGCCTCGCTGGCGCCCGAGAGGCTGCTTCCCACATAGCCGATGGTCGTTGTGCCAGGTTGGAGAACGTCCTTAATGGCCTGATGGACGCCGGCGCGGAAGGCCGTGGAACCGGTGATGTGGATAATGGTTTGCGCGTTGGCAACGCCGGCGATGGAGAAGGCGAGCAGGCCCGCCACTAAAATTTTGGGTGCTTTCATTTGCTTTTGTTTCTTCGTTTGTTTTTGGTATTTGGACTGTTGCTTGATTTGGCTGCAAGCGTTCGGAACAATCATTTCGGCATGAAAGTAGCAGACCCGGCGCGAAGCGCGCATCATGGTTCAGGACATCCTTAGGCCGGTTTAAGACCAGGCGGCTGGCAGACGCAAGCCATTGGCAGACAACCTCATACGACTCATCCCGGGCCGCGCCGCCGCTCCCGGCGCCGGTTGTTGCAGAGACGTAACGTGGAAATGTCCGCGCGCTTGCGTGAAAACAACCTTGACTGGCGCGGCCGGGGCAACAGGCTATGGAGTGTGAGCGATTTGTCCTGGTTTGTGGCCCATACCCGGCCGCGTTGCGAAAAGAAGCTCTTGCGATTTTGCGAGCGCGAGGGCCTGTCCGCCACTTTGCCCTGCCACCGCGCAGCTCACCAGTACCGGGGCAAAACGGTGGTGTTTCAAAAGCCGCTCTTTCCGGGCTACGTTTTTCTGCGCATGGCGGCGGAGCAGCGGGGGAAGATTCACCGGAGCGATCATTTGGCGAAGCTGTTGGAGGTCGCCGACCAGGCGCTTTTCATTCGGCAACTGGAGGACGTGCTGCGAGCGTTGGAAACGGATTTTGCCATACGCCTGGCGCCCAGGATCGGAGAGGGGATGCGGGTGAAGATCAAGAACGGACCTCTACGCGGAATTGACGGCTGGGTGGAACAGCGCTACGGCATGACCACGGTGCTGCTGAGGCTGGATTTCATCGGGCAAGCCGCCGCCGTGAAGTTGGACGCAACCGATTTGGAGCCGATCTAATGTTTGGGGCGGAGAAGGATGGCTTTCTTGTTCGTGCCTTCGACCTCGACGCTGGCGGCTTCGATGCCCGGGCTGTCTTTCAAGGCGCTGTAAATAATCCGGCGGTCAAACGCGCTCATCGGCTCCAGTTCCACCACGTCGCCCCAGCGGCGGACTTTCTCGGCGGCGGCCATCGCCTTTTGCACCAGCGTGTCGCGGGCCTTGGCCCGGTAATCGCCGACATCCACCATCACTTTGGGCACGGTCTGGTCCTGATGGAAGAGCAGCCGGTTGGTCAAGTATTGCAGGTCCGAAAGGGTCTGGCCCTGCCGGCCAATCAACCGGCCGGAATCGTCGGTTTTGACATCGAGAAAGATGCCGTCGTCCAGGAGATGCTCCTCCACGGTGGCCTCGAATCCGAGGTGTTTGAGGAGTTGAATGAGAGTTTCTTTGGGTTGCGCGGCCATAGGTTGTGCAATGCGTTCGGATCGTTCAATAAGTCGGCACATGGCGGATTATAGCCCGCCCGCTCCGTTTGGCTACTTCTTTTTCTGGGGGGCGGGGGCGGCGGGCCGGGCTGGGCCGGCGGCGGGATCGTCCCCCATTTTGGTCATCTTGGTTTGGGCTATGGTCAGCAGGTTTGACACCGTGTAATAAAGGTTCAAACCCGATGACATGCTGTAAAATATGCCGACGAACAGGAGCGGCATCCAGCGCATGATCTTCTGCTGCCCGGGGTCCATCCCCGGCGAGGGCGGTGTCAAGTGGGACTGCCACAACTGGCTGGCGCCCATGAGCAGGGGCAGCGGGTTGATGGGAAAGCCGCCGATGCTGAAAATGGTGTCCGGCAGCGTCAGATCCGGCGCCCAGAGAAAAGGGATGCCGCGCAGCTCGATGGCGTTGCGCAGCATCGAATAGAAGCCGAAGAACACCGGAATGGTAATGAGCATGGGCAGGCAACTGCCCAGCGGGCTGATCTTGTGCTCCTTGAGAAGCTCGGTCGTCTTTTGGTGTTTCTTGAGCGGGTCATCCTTATATTTGTCAGCGATGACTTTGAGCTGGGGCGCAATGGCCTGCTGCCGCTTTTGCGAGCGCGTGCTGGCCGCCGTCATCGGCCAAAAGACCAGTTTGATAATCACCGTGATGGCGATTATGGAAAGACCGTAGGTCAGCCCAAGGTTATGCAGGCCGTTCATCGAAAGGAGCAGCAGCTTGGAGCAGAATCCAAAGCCTAAAAAGCCGGTGAAGCCCATCACTAGATCCAGGTTGTTCCCCATGTAGTGGCCGATTTTCGCCAGGCCGTTGTACTCCTTGGGACCGGCGTAAAAGGTGAAGGATTGTTCCAGGGACTGGCGCGGAGCGAGCGAAGCGGCGGGATAAACAAGCGCGGTTTGGTAGCCCTCGTACTCGTTGGTCAGGGTGAGGCGCTGGCCGTTGGCCGCGCCATTGGTGTCCGGCGGCGGCAGCTTGAGGTTGCGAATGACCACGCTGGCCGCGGGCCGGTCGGGGACCGCCGCCAGGACGAAGTATTGGCTATGCATGGCGGCCCAGACCACGTTGCTGGCCCCATCCTCAAATTCCGCGCGGGGCGTTCCCGGAATGCAGCCCAGCGTCCGGTTGGCGAACCAGCCCGCTCCGATGTCCGCCGATTTGTCGCCGTTGTACCAAATCACTCCCAGAGTCGTTAGATTGTCCAGCGGCCCGATGGCCGTGGCCGTGCCGGCCACCACTTCGCGCCGGGGGATTGTCAAGCTGTTGGAGGAGGTGTTTTCCAGCCGGATTTTCGCTGTGAAAATATAATTGGTGCCGCAATCCCCGACTTGAAATTCCTTGACCACGCGCAAGCCGCTGGCCAGCGTTTTTTCGGCGCGGACGATGGTGTTGGACGGCTGGGAGAGCGTGAAATCGTCGCCGCCCTGGGCCATTTCGCCGGGCATGGCCAGAATGGGAACCCGGGCCTTGGAATTCAAGGCGGCGAAATTCCGTTCATCCTGCGCCGGGAGCGCGCTGTGGACCACCGACGGATAATTGGTATTGCGCAACGCGATATCCTTCAACCCGCCGCCACGCGACGTGAAGTGAAAGATCAAATCCTGGTTGGACACCGCCAGCGTCACCTCGGGAAGCGAAGGAGCGGGCTGGGCGGGGGACGGCGCAATGGCGGGCGCGCCCGCGGTGGCGGCGGGCGGATTGGTTGCGCCGCCCGGCGCCGGTTGCGCGGCGGCGGTTTGATTGGTCGCGGCGCCCGGCGGCGCGACCGGCGCCGGGATGGGCGGAAATAAATGATTGACCAGTCCCGAGAGCGCGAACAGCACACAGACCGCGACGACTAAAATGAGAAGTGATTTACGGTCCATGCCCATGTGGGATTGTTGTGTTTGGATGAAGAGCCGGAACCGGATCATCGCCCCACGCGCCCCACGGATGGCAGCGGCAAAGCCGCCTGGCCGCCAACACGCCGCCCGCCAGCGCGCCGTGCGTCTGGATGGACTCGCGGGCGTACTGCGAGCAGGTGGGCGTGTAACGGCAGCGCCCCGCCGGGCCAAAAAACACCGCCAACGCGGGGGAAAGCACCGCCTGATAACCGCGGATCAGCCAAATCATCATTCGTTGCGCCAGGTTCATGGGCCTCCGATCCGGGCCTGCCGCAGGACCCGCAGAAAATCCCGTTCCACCTCCGCCAGCTTCTTGCCCGCGATGGAAGGGCGCGCCACCAGCACCAAATCCACCGGCCCGGCCAGTTCGTGCTGGTGCAGGCGGAAGCTCTCGCGCATGAGCCGCCGCGCCCGGTTGCGCGCGACGGCGTTGCCCACCGTTTTGCCGGTGACCACGCCGAGCCGCGCGGCCGGGAGGCCGGGGCGCGGCAGGACATTGGCAATGAGGCAGCCGCAAACCAGGCGCCGGCCTTGGGAGCGCGCGCGCGCGAATTCGCCTTGCTGCTTCAAGCGGCGGGAACGCGGGAAGCCCAACGCGGCAGGAGGGTCTCCAGGCATGGCGCGTTAGACGGGGGTAAGGCGTTTGCGGCCCACGCGGCGGCGATTGGCTAAAATGGCGCGCCCGCTCTTCTTGGAGTTGCGATTCAAAAAGCCGTGCTGGCGTTTGCGCCGGATTTTCGACGGTTGATACTGGCGTTTCATGTTTTCTTATTTAGTAATGCCGCCCCCCTTTGCCGGGAGGCAACCGGCCACCACGGTGAACCCGCGACCCGGAGTCTGGGAAGATACCGCCCCGCCGCGCCGTGTCAACCGCGCAAAACACATTTTTTCCGATTGGCGCTGGGTCTGGTTATGGTTTGAAACAGTTGTTGCAGGCGTTCCGGGCCAATGGGTTCTTCCGTCACCCACGGCACGATGGCTGTTCGCTTGGAAAGTCTTTCGACGACTTCGCGGATGAATGGGACTTCGCCGCGCCCGCGTTCCAAAAGCAACGGATCGCGCGAGCCGCTTTCGGCAAAGCTCTGGTTGATGACCCATGCAAACGGTTGGATCCTGGCGCGGCGCAAATCCGTTTGCAACATGGCAGCCTCGTGAACCGGCGTGGCCTCGGGCAATGTGACGATCAGAACGCGGGTGAAATCACCATCCCGCAAGCGGGGAAGCAGCTTCATGACTTCCTCCGGCATATCGCTTGCCTTGCGCGCGATTTCGCGGTGATAGGACTCCGTGGCGTCGAGCAAAAGCAAGGTGTGGCCGGTGGGCGCGGTGTCCAGCACGACAAAGGCATCCTGGCCGTCTGCCACGGCGCGGGCGAACGCGCGGAACACGGCGATTTCCTCCGTGCATGGCGAGCGCAAATCTTCTTCCAGGAGTGAGCGGGCGCCGGCATCCAGATTCCGGCCGGCGGTCGCCAATACATTCTCAACGTAGGAGCGCGTCTCCGCCTGCGGGTCAATCCGGCTGACCTGCATCCCGGTGATCCGGCCCGCCGCAGCCGCGATGTGGGCGGCGGGGTCCGTGGTGCTGAGATGGACTTTGAAGCCGCGCCGCGCCAGTTCCGTCGCGATGGCAGCGGCGATGGTGGTTTTGCCGACGCCGCCTTTTCCCATCGTCATCACCACGCCGCGCCCTGATTGGGCGAGACCGTCCACCAAATCAGTCAGTGATGGGGTGGCAGGCAAGGCTATGGTCGCTTCTTCATCAGGCGGGCTGCCTGCTTGGAAATAATCCGCAGTCACCAATGCGCGCAATGCCGGAATGCCCACCAGATTCTGAGGGCGCAATGGAACTTGTGACACGGGCATCCGCTTTAGAAATGCGCCGGCTGCCGACAACGCCTCCGCGCCACGCCGTTGCAACGCGAGTGCGACGGGGTCCGAATCCGCGGCCCGAAACAGTCCATTTAAGATGAGTCTTTGATTACGGACGCCGATGGCGGCCAATTCATGGCTGGTGCGCTCCGCTTCTGCCAGCGCGGCCTTTTGCGCCCGGCTGACGAGAACCAGGGTCGTGCGTCCGCCCTCCGCCAGCGAAGCAACGGCGTGTTCGTAGATGCCACGCTGCTTCTCCAAGCCTGCAAGCGGGCCGAGGCAGGAATTGCCGGTTGTGCTGCTCGACAGAAACCCCGTCCATGCGCCGGGCAACGACAATAACCGCAGGGTGTGGCCGGTCGGCGCGGTGTCAAAAATGACATGGTCGAAACCGGCAGTCGCGGCGGGTTCGCCAAGGAGCTTTGAAAACTCGTCAAAGGCCGCAATCTCCATCGTGCAAGCGCCGGAGAGTTGTTCCTCCATGCTCCGCACGATGGTTTCGGGCAATTTGCCGCGATGCGGCCCCACCAGTTTCTCGCGGTAGGCCGCCGCCGCCGCCGCCGGGTCAATGTTCAACGCGGCAAGTCGTGGCACGCTCGCAATGTCTGTGGGTGTGGAATTCAGGCGCGCTCCCAGGACTTCATCCAGATTCGAGGCCGGGTCGGTGCTGACCAGAAGCACGCGCCGCCCGCCATCCGCCAGCGCGATGGCCGAAGCGCAGGCGAGTGAAGTCTTGCCCACGCCGCCCTTGCCGGTGAAAAATAGAAAGCGGGTTGGGGATTCCAGAAAACGGCCAAGAGAATGTCCGGCGGCGATGCTCATTTCAATTCAACAAGAACCGCCGCAGCAGCAACGCGGCTTGGTTTGCGCGGGCATCGCAGTGGCTTTCACCTTGAACAAGGCAGCTAATTCACTGCGTTTAAGATAATGCCCCGTCGCCACGACCTCGCCGTTGACCAACAAGAGCGGCAACGCCGCTTCGCCCTTTTCGGCCAGCGCGGCCTGCACGGTTTCATTGGCGACAAATGCCGCCGGGTTCTGCGACAGGTTGTACCGCAGGACAACCACGCCCTTGGACTTGAGCCAGTGGAGATCGGCGGCAAATTGCACCAGCTTGGTGTCCACTTCCGGCCCGCAGACACCGGTTGAGCAGCACATCGCGGGGTCAAATATCTGGAGGGTTTGTGTTTTCATGTTCTTTTGCTTTGGGTTGTTTTCGCCTGGTCACGGCGGCCGGCGGCGTAGGCTTCAAACACCATTTTGATCTCATCGCGCACGCGACGAAAAACCGCCAGCTTTTCCTCGTCCGTGCCGGCGGCCTGGGCCGGGTCTTGGAAGCCCCAATGGTGACGATTGACCTGGCCGGGAAAAATCGGGCAGGCCTGGTCCGCGTTGTCGCAAACGGTGATCACGGTTTCCACCGGCCGCCGCAAAAAGTCATTCATGTGTTTGGAACGATGCCCCGAAATATCAATGCCGATCTCTTTCATCACCTGCACGGCGAGGGGATGGACATAGCCCGCCGGTTTGGACCCGGCGCTTTGAACATCGAGTGAATCGCCCGCCGCCGCACGAAGGATGCCTTCGGCGAGATGGCTGCGGCACGAATTTCCGGTGCAAAGGATGAGGACTCTTGGTTTCATTTTTGACATTGGCGTTTGCACAAATCAACGGGGTCTTGTTTGAGGATGATATTGAGTTTTTTGTTGTCTTCCAGGGCTTGCGGGGAATCGGCAAGGGCTTTTTCAATCCAAGCAAGGGCCTCGCGCACTGCCGCCGGGGCGTTTTTGCCCGGCAACTGGTAGTAAATCCAGCGGCCTTCCTTGCGCGATTCCACCAGTCCGGCCTGAAACAGAATGGACAAATGCTTGGATATTGTGGACGGGGCGAATCCGAACAACTCAGTAATCTGGCAAACACACAACTCGCCCTGGCGCAATGCCAGCAGCGCGCGGACGCGGCTCTCGTCCGACAGCGCCTTGGTGATGTTCATAAAATCGCGCATCATATATTTCCTCATTTCGCCATACGACCAAATACTACCCGGCAAACCGCAACAAGTCAAGCCGTGTGCCTTCGACAGAAAGAACTTCAGATCGTGCTCCGCTTGCTTGTGGCCGGCTTCTTCCGGGCATTCCGTGAAATGAAAATCTCGACGAAGGCGGGATGCGCCTGCGGCGGCCGGAGGCGTGTTTTCAGAATGTCGTGTTTTCAGGATTGACGATGGCGGGAATGTTGGGAGACTGGCGGCGACACACATTTTTTTTATGCCCGAAAATAGTCCCGACTCGCCGCCCGCCGCCGCAAAGGCCGGCCTGTTCCGCATGCCCGACGGCAGGAACCTGGTCGTCACGTTCGCCCTGGTCAGTTCGCTCTTCCTCCTCTGGGGCGTCTGCAACGGCATGATTGACACGATGGACAAGCACTTCCAGACCGAGCTGGGCCTGAGCAAGGCGCAATCCGCCTGGGTGCAGTTCGCGCATTATCTGGGCTACTTTCTCATGGCGCTGCCCGCCGGCCTGCTGGCCAGCCGTCTCGGCTACAAGGGCGGCATCATCGCGGGTTTGTTGATGGTCGCGCTCGGAGGCTTCTGGTTCCTGCCGGCCACGCACATCAACGCGCTGGCCAAGGCGGGCAGCGTTTCGCCCACCAGCGCCTTCGTCGGCTACCTGGCCGGGGTGTGCGCCATCGCGGCCGGACTGACCTTTTTGGAAACGGTCGCCAATCCCTACACGACCGTGCTCGGCCCGCCCCGCTACGCCGCCACCCGCATCAACCTGGCGCAATCCTGCAACGGCATTGGATGGATTTTTGGCCCGATCATTGGGGGCATGTTCTTTTATTCCAAGGACGCCGCGGGCCGCAGCACCGGCAACGAGACGCTTTACATTCCCTACGTCGTGGTCGCCGTGGTGGTCGTGGTGCTGGCGGTCGTTTTCTTCTTCGCCTACATCCCGGACGTCAAAATGGTGGATGATGATCATCTGGACGATGCCACGCCGGGCGCGACCCACTCGATCTGGAAACATCCTCACTTTGTGGGGGGCGTGGCCGCGCAGTTTTTTTACGTCGCCGCCCAGGCGGGCATCTTCAGTTTTTTCATCAACTATATGACGGCTGAGGTCCCATCCATTCCCGCGTCGTGGAAATCAGGCTCGGCCACGAAATGGATTGAAGTCCGCACCGCGTTTGTGGCGGGCGACATCAAGGATTTGCCGGGCTTTGCCAGCAAATTGAAACAGAAGCCGGACGCCATCTCCGCTTTTCTCAGCAGCCAGTTGTCCAGCAATACCGTCGCCGCGCTGGCGGAATATACGGATTCCGCGCCGGACCCCAAGCCGCTGATAGCGGGCTTGTTGGAGGATATGAACAACATCGTCAAGCAGGACGCGGATAAAGCGGCGACAAACCAGTTTAGCGCCGACCCGCAACGCTTTAGCGGCGTCGCCCTCTCGGAAGAAACCCGGCAGTTGCTGGCTGACAGGTCCGGGAAAAAGGATGTCAATTTGGCGCGCCTCAACCGCGCGCTCCTGCGTGATGCCTATCCGAAGATGCTGGACTTCGACGAGAGTTTTCTTTCCATTAGCGACAAGGGAGCCTCGTTCCTCGCCTCCGTGGGATTCTTCTGTTTCCTGATCGGTCGTTTCACCGGCGCCGGCCTGCTGAAGAAGATCGCCGCGCACAAGGTGCTTGGCTTCTATGGCCTGATGAACGTGTTCATCTGCCTCCTGGTCTTTCTCAAACTCGGCTGGCTGTCGGTCGCCTGCGTCTTCCTGAGCTATTTCTTCATGTCCATCATGTTCCCGACCATTTTCGCGCTGGGCATTTTTGGGCTGGGCGCGCGGGCCAAGAAGGCGTCCGCCTTTATCGTCATGGCCATCATGGGCGGGGCCATCCTGCCCAAGCTGATGGGCGCGGTCGCGGACAAATACGACATGTCGCGCGGGTTCATCGTCCCGATGGTTTGCTTCGCTTTAGTCGCCCTCTACGGTTTTTCCTGGTCCAAACTCGCCAAGTCCGAGGGCATGCTGAACGCCTCTCCCCTCCAGCGGCATTGATGAGGGATGACATCATGACCTGGAACCAAAATTATGATCCGGCAGGCTGGTGGCCGCTTTCGACACTGCTGTCGGCGCTGCCGGTCTTGAGCCTTTTCTTCGTGCTGCTGGTGATGAAGAAGGCGGTTTGGCTCGCGGCGCTCACGGGCATGGTCGTGGCGATGGTGCTGGCGCTGGGGTTGTTTCGGATGCCGCCGGCCTTCGTCTCGGAGGCGCTGGTGATCGGTTTTGTGTTCGGCTTCCTGCAGATTGCCTGGATTGTCATCGCGGCGCTCTACCTGTTCCACATCGCGGTCGAGACCGGCCAGTTCCAGGTCATGAAAGAATCCATCGCCGCGCTGTCATCGGACAAGCGGATTCAGGTCATCTTGATCGCGTTTTGTTTCGGGGCCTTTCTGGAAGGAATCGGCGGCGGGGGCACGCCGGTGGCGATAGCCGGCTCCTTTTTGATCGGCCTGGGCTTTCCGCCGTTCCAGGCGGCGACGGTCTGTCTGTTAGCCAACACCGCGCCGGTGGCGTGGGGCGGGGTGGGCAACCCGGTGCGCGTGCTGGCGGCCGTGACCAACCTGCCGGAAGCCTCCCTCAACGCGATGATGGGCCGGATACTGCCGCCGTTCTCATTTCTCATGCCGCTTTATCTGGTGCGCACGACGGTGAACTGGAAACAGACCTGGGAGGTACTTCCGGCGTTGCTGGTCAGCGGCGTCTCTTTTGCCGGCATGCAGTTCTACTGGTCTAATTATCGCGAAACCAGCCTGGTCAACATCGTCGCGGCCATCTTCTCGCTGCTGGTCATGGTGGGCTTCCTCAAAGTCTGGAAGCCGGCCCGCGTGCTGGAATTCCAGAGCCGCGAGGCCAGGCCGCCGGCAAAAAAACACTCCAGCGCCGCGGTCTTGAAGGCCTGGTCGCCGTTCATCTTCGCCTCCGTCTTCATCTTCCTTTGCAGCCTGCCGGCCATCAAACCGCATCTGGTCCTCCCCGCGCTGAAGATCCACATGCCCGGACTGGACAACGCGGTGATGCGCATGCCGCCCGTCGTTCCCGCCCCCACACCCAAGGAGGCCATCCTGGACCTGAACGTCATTTCCCTGCCCGGCACCGCCTTGTTTGTCATCGCGTTCCTGTCGGCGTTGCCGCTGGGCATGTCGGTTTCGCGCGCGTTGGCCCTGCTCTGGCGGACGTTTCGCCAATTGCTCCCCTCCGTGACGGCCATCATTCTCATGGTCGGCCTGGCCTACGTGGCGGGCTTTTCGGGCATGGACACCATTCTGGGATTAAGCCTGACCCATACCGGGTGGCTGTATCCGTTGTTCGGCACGCTGCTGGGCTGGCTGGGCGTTGCCTTGACAGGAACGGACGCCGGCTCGAACGCGTTGTTTGGCAACCTGCAACGGGTAACTGCCGAGCAACTGCACTTAAGCCCGATTCTCATGGCTTCGGCCAACAGCACCGGCGGCGTGATGGGCAAAATGATTTCCGCTCCCTCGATTGTCGTGGCCAGCACCTCCACCAACCAGCAGGGCCAGGAAGCCGCCATCTTCAAGGCCGTCCTCAAACATAGCATCATCCTGGCGTTCCTGGTGGGGCTGCTGGTGCTCCTTTACGCCTACGCCTTCACCTGGGCCATTCCCAAGTGACGCGCCGTTCAGCCCGACTCCAGAATCAGGTTCGCATATTGGATGGTGTCCCCGGTGCGGATCAAGCCGACCGCGTCCGGCACGCGCTTTTTGAATTGGAGATGCGGTTCGCGGCGCACGGGAAGGCCGCGCAGGGCCAGGGCAAAGGCGGCCTGGACCTCCCTGTCGTTATGCTTGACAAATTCCCGCGCCATCCAGACCCGCGCCACGCTGAAGTTGCCGCGAATGGCCGCCAACACCTGCAAGACCGTGGGGATGCCGTCCACCAGCGAGATGTCCACCGTTTCAATTTGCGGCCAGAAGGGAAACCCGCGATCGGCGATGACCAGGGTATTGGTGTGGCGCACCCGGCTAAGCAGGCCGTTGAGGCGCGGATTAAGAATTCCAGTCTTGAGCATAATGCCCCCATCCTGGCGGATTTCCCTTACCGGGTCAAACTGCCCGTTCTGTTGGGTGGACGAATCATCCGTTTATCATTTCGCATTGGGCGTTTCTCGCTTAACTTTTCGGCCTGTGGCTGAGAACCGCCCATTGCGCATCGTGCAAATCACGCCCGGCGCCGGCAAAATGTTTTGCGGCGCCTGTATGCGTGACAACGCCCTGGTCGCCGCCCTGCGCCGCCAGGGGCACGCGGCGGTGATGGCGCCCCTCTACCTGCCGCTGACGCTGGATGAAGCGGACCAGAGCGCCGGCGCGCCCATTTTTTACGGCGGCATCAGTGTCTATCTGGAGCAGCACTCCGCCCTCTTCCGGCATGGCCCGCAATGGCTGCGGCGGCTGCTCGCCGCGCCCGGTTTGTTGAAGCTGGCCGCCGGCCCCGCCACCCGCACCCGCCCGGAAAACCTGGGCCCCATCACGCTGTCCATGCTGCGCGGCGAGGAGGGCAACCAATCCCGCGAACTGGACGAGCTGATCGGCTGGTTGCGCGACGAAAAGCCCGAGGTGATCTGCCTCTCCAACGCACTGCTCATCGGCCTGACCCGCCGCCTGCGCGCCGAACTGCGCGTCCCGGTGATTTGCACCCTGCAAGGCGAGCACTGGTTCCTGGATTCCCTGCCGCCAGGCCCGCGCGAACTGGCCTGGCAGACCGTGGCGGAGCGCGCCGCCGAGGCGGACCTTTTCATCGCGCCCAGCCGTTATTTCGCGGACCTGATGGAGAAGCGCCTGCAACTTCCCCCGGACCGCATGCGCGTCGTCTTCAACGGCATCAACCTCGAAGGCTTTTCCCCTGAGCCGCAGTCCGCCCCGCTGAATCGGGACCATCCGCCATTGCCCACGCTCGGCTTCTTCGCCCGCTTATGCCGCGAAAAGGGCCTGGAGAAATTGGTCGCCGCCTTCCTTCTCCTCAAGAAGCGCGGCCGCGTCAAGAATTTGAAATTGCGCGCCGGCGGCAGTTGCGGGCCGGCGGACCAGGTTGTGGTGGATGAGTTGCGGGGCCGCCTGGAAAAGGCGGGCGTGGCCGGCGATGTTGACTTTGTGCCCAACCCGTCCCGCGCCGCCAAGCTGGATTTCCTTCGCTCCCTCTCCGTTTTTTCCGTCCCGGCCACTTACGACGAGGCCTTTGGCCTCTACCTGATTGAAGCCCTCGCCTCGGGCGTGCCTGTCGTCCAGCCCGCCCACTCCGCTTTTCCGGAAATCGTTCAAGCCACCGGCGGCGGCCTCCTCTGCGACGCCCATGACGTGGGCGCGCTGGCCGGCGCCATCGAGTCCCTGCTCCTGGACCCCGCCCGCGCCCTCGCCTTGGGAGAGGCCGGCCGCAAGGCCGTCGCCGAAAAATTCAGCGTCGAAACCATGGCCGCGCAGGTCGCGGGCCTGTGCGCCGGGGCCATCCGTTCCTTTTCCAACCCGTAACCAACCGCCCCCAATCCCCCATGCCTTACGAATTCAAAACCATCCGCCGCGTCGAGTTCTCCGAAACCGACATGGCCGGCCTCATGCACTTTTCCAATTATTTCCGTTACATGGAATCGGCCGAGCAGCGCTTTTTCCGCTCGCTGGGGCTGTCAGTTTTCAGAGGCGGCGACCCGCCGGTGAGCTGGCCGCGCGTCCATGCCGAATGCGATTACAAGATCCCGCTCTATTTCGAGGACGAGGTGGAGATTCATCTCCTGGTCGCCGAAAAGAAGCCCAAGGCCCTGACGTTCGCCTTCAGGTTTGTCAAGCTTAACGCCGCCCCGCCCGTGCAGGTCGCGCGGGGCGCCCTGACCGTGGTCTGTGTGACGCATGAGGCGGACGGGCGGATGACCGTCTGCCCCATGCCGAAAATCGCCCTTGACAGAATCCAGGCTGCTCCATTGGAGTTGTTACAGTCGCGATGAAGCGGTTGGAAATCAGGGAATGCGGGGCTTGAGTTGGTTCTTCAAGCTCTGCGCTTCCCCGGAAGTGGCGCGAAATTCCTGGTAAGCCGCCGCGTAGTTGTCCGCCTCCTCCGGGTCCTTGAAACTGAGGTCCTGCGTGGCGGGGCGGTATTCCCAACGGCCCCAGGTCTCGTCGAGCGCCAGGACCACCCGCAAGAGCGCCGCGCCCTGGCGCACCTCCGCCCGGCGCAAGGCGATGATGGTGGGATTGACCACCGCCATGTCTGCCATAAATTGTTGCCACTCGGCTTCCCGCGCCTGGGGCGAGAGCTTGTGCCGTTGCAGTTCCTGCCGGTAAATTTCCGGCGTGTTCTCGGCAAACTCCTGCAGGTCTTTGGCGGCTGTGATCAGGCGGCGCACCGCCTCCGCGCGCCCCTGTAGTTCCACCCGGCTCTTCACCAGGGCCAGGTCCAGAACCGGGGGATTGGCCAGCGCCGCCGAGGCGGAATCATATCTCTTCTGCAACACCCGCAAGATCGCGGCATAATTCTGGCTGGCGGCCGCCTTGAGCGCCTTTTCCAGCGCCGCGCCGCCGCCGACGCTGGCCGTCAACTGCCGCGCCTCAAGCTCCGCCGCTGCTTCTCTTTTGGCCGCCGTCCGGCGCGCGTCAACAATCAGGAAGCCGGTCAGCCACAACATCATGGCCAGCAACACGGCGTCCAGCGCCATCCCGGCCAGCGCATGGGACAGAATGCCCTGGCGTCCTTCCTCCTTCATCCGGCGCAATCCGGCTGTTCCCAGCGCCAGTCCGCCCGCGAAAATCAAGGTGGAAATCCCGACGGTGGCGAACATGAGGATCGGATGGCCGGCCGCCTTGGTCGCTCCCGCCGCGACCGCCAGAATCAGCGCCGAGGCCCCTGCAAACGGAGACCAAAAACAGCACTGGACCGCCCGCGCGCCAAACCGCCTCCCGGCGCGGGCCGGGGATGGGCCGGAAGGGATTTCCGGTCTCATCTCCCGCCCACCCGCAACGGCAGTTTGGCCCGGATATCATCCGACGCCGCTCCCACCAAAATCTCATAATCCCCCGCCTCGACCACATATTGTTTCCTGCCCGCGTCCCAGTAACGAAGTTCCTTCACCGGCACCGCGATGTCCACATGCGCGGTCTGTTTGGCCGCCACCGGCACGCGCTCAAATCCGCACAGCGCCTGCAGCGGCTGCGCCGCGGCCGATTTGACATGCCGGAAATAGACCTGCACCACTTCGTCGCCGTCCCTGGCCCCGGTGTTGGCCACGTCCACCTTCACATGCAGCGTGTCATTCGTGTTGACTTGCGCCTGGTCCAATTGCGCGGCGGCATACTTGAACTGCGTGTAGCTCAACCCGTGCCCGAAGGCGAACAGCGCCTTGCCCTTGAAGAACTTGTAGGTGCGGCCGGCCATCGAATAATCCAGGAACGACGGCAGGTCGGCGGTCGCGCGGTAAAAGGTGACCGGCAGCCGCCCCGCCGGGTTGACCTCGCCGAACAGAACTTCCGCCACCGCCCGCCCCCCTTCCTGGCCGGGATACCAGGCCTGGACAATGGCCGCAATATGCTCCGCCTCCCACGGCATGGCCATGGCGCTGCCGCTGCAATTGACAAAGACCACCGGCTTGCCCGTCGCCAGCAACGCCTTCAAAAACTCCGTCTGCACCGATGGCAATTCGATGCGCGTCCGGTCTCCGTGGTCAAAACCGTCGAACGGCACGTTCATGAATTCCCGCTCTAAATCCGGGCCAATGCCGCCCACGTAGATGATCGCGTCCACCTTTTGCGCCGTCTCCAGCGCCTGGAGGCGCGCCGCCTCGTAGGTCGCCAGATTTTGGTCGTTCAGGAGCATGGCCCGCGGGCAGCCGGGCAGGTAATAACACTGCGCGTTGGTCCCCAGCAGGGTCGCGATGCCGGCCAGGAATGTCACCGGGTGCGTTGGCTCGCCTTCGTAATTGCCCAGCAGGGTGTTGGTGAAGGCGGCGTTGACGCCCATCACGGCAATCTTCCGAATCTTGGCGCGATCCAGCGGCAGCAATCCATCGTTCTTCAACAGCACCACCGATTCCCTCGCCATGCGCAGAGCCAGCGCGTCATTGGCCGGCGTGTCGTATTCCTTGGCCGCGATTTTCGCGTAAGGCACCAGGGCCAGCGGGTCGAACATCCCCAGCCGGAAGCGCGCCGCCAGCATCCGCCCCACCGCCGTGTCCAGTTCGCTTTCCTTGAGCAGCTTATCCCCCACCGCGTCGGCCAGTTGCCGGAACTCCATGCCGCAGGAAAGATCGCATCCGGTCCTCACCGCCTCGGCCGCGGCCGCCTCAATCGTGGGCGAAAAACCGTGGCCGTAGAAAAAGTCCTGGATGGCATAGCAATCCGACACCACCTGGCCCCGGAATCCCCACTGGCCGCGCAGCAGCGTGCTCAGGAGCAGCGGGCTGCCGCAGGAAGGCGTGCCATAAACCCGGTTGTAAGCGCCCATCACCGCCCCCACATGGCCTTCCTTGACCGCCGCCTCAAACTGGGGCAAATAGATCTCGTAAAAATCCCGCTCCGGCGGCTCCGCGTTGAAAGTGTGCCGATCAATTTCCGGCCCGCTGTGGACGGCGAAATGTTTCGCGCAAGCCAGCGCCTTCACGTACTTCGGGTCATCCCCCTGCAATCCCTGGATGTAGGCCACCGCCATCCGCGCCGTCAGAAAAGTGTCCTCCCCGTAAGTCTCCTGTCCGCGGCCCCAGCGCGGGTCGCGAAAAATGTTGATGTTCGGCGCCCAAAAGGACAGCCCCGTGTAATTCGTGCTGTCTCCATGATGGGCTTCCGTGTATTCGCGGTTCTTGGCCCGTCCCTCCGTGGCGATGGCGTCGGCCACCGTGTGCAACAGAGCCGGGTCAAAACTGGCCGCCATGCCGATGGCTTGGGGAAAAACCGTGGCGATGCCGTTGCGCCCGATCCCGTGCAGACATTCGTTCCAATAATCGTAAGCGGGCAAACCGAGGCGCGCGATGGGGGGCGCGGCGTTGCAAACCTGGCGCGCCTTTTCCTCCAGCGTCATTCGTCCCACCAGATCGCGCACGCGCGATTCCACCGGCTGGGCCGGGTCCCTCCAGGGCGGCGGCTTTTCCACCGCGGCTTCAGCCGCCGGGGCCGGCGGGCCGGGGAAGAGGACTGCCAAAAGCGGGGCGAAAACAAAAAGCCGGCGGACGGAAGCCATCCTCGGCCGGACGTGTCCGGTTTGGTCGTTGCGAAAGCTCACTGTGCTCAAAGGTTGCTCCTTTTCCGCCCCGCCGTCAACCCGGGAATCAAAGTCGGCGAAAGGGGGCAATGCAACGTCACCCGTCGTGGGTCTCCGTTTGTTCGACGGATTCTTTTTGCCGTTGCAGATTTCTAAAAAGGAAAATCCAATAAATTGGCGCGAACACGAAATACAGATTTAAGGAAACAAGCAAATAACCAGCGACAATGAGGGCGTTTTGACACAGTTTATCGTTGACGCCATTTCGTAAAACTTCGCCTTGGGAAAAAACATTGATGTAAGGCATCAAATTGTTGTAAGGGCCGACGGCGCAACCGCAATGCCCGCAGAACCAAGAACCCTGAGGGACTGGGTCAAAACACCGATGACAAACCTCCTCCGCTTCCGGTTCGTGCAGCGCTTTTTCGATTTCTTTGTCCCATGGATCCGGCGACGCGGGGATTTGCCCGGCGCGGACAAAAGCGCGCCACAGGAGGACGAACGCCAAAGCGGCCGCAGCAACTTCGCCGACAAGACGGTCCGGATCGCCAGTCATACGCTGTTCAAGGTTTGCTGTCCATGGTCGTAAGCATCAAAGTAAAACGAGCAGAGCCGGAAAGCGAGCCGCGAAATACGACAGCCGCGAAATACGAAGGGCGCATCTCACCTTCGTCGAGATTTTCATTTCACGGAATACCCGGAAGAAGCCGGCCGGAAGAAGTCGGCCACAAGCAAGCGGAGCGCGATCGGAAGCTCGGAAGCTTTTTCTGAAGTTTTTTCTCGACAGGCAGGTCCGGGCTGTTATCATGCTCCTACCCGCATTGCCCACTTTCAATGCGGGTAGGAGAGGATTGATCTAATCCGCCTGTTTTCCCGGCCTTTTCGCGGGTCACGTCTTGCTTTTATCGAGGGGCTTCTTCGGAAATCTTCTTTCCTCCGTGCTGCATTTTGAATCATTGTCTCCCACCCCAGCCGAGCCAAGAGGCAGGCTCGACAAGGGCGGGATGCGCCCCGCCTTTGTCGCGCAGGTCAATGGAAATTAAAGGGCTTGACATACATAGCCTGACAATGTATTGTATCGCCATGATCACCAAAGAACTTGTGGCGGCCTCGACCGAGCCGTTGATTTTGTCCATCTTGTCCGGGGGCGAGAGCTACGGGTATGCCCTCATCCAGGAAGTCAAACGGCTTTCCGGGGACAAAATCGAATGGGCTGACGGGATGCTTTATCCGGTGCTGCATCGCATGGAGAACCAGGGGTGGATTGCGTCGCGCTGGGGCCAGGCGGAGAACGGGCGCAAGCGGAAATACTATTCGCTCAAAAAGGACGGCAAGAAGGTCTTGAATGAGCAGCGGGAGCAGTGGCTGGCGGTTTCAAAAGTGTTCAAACAACTGTGGAAGGAACAATATGTTTAATCTCGAACAATCCATCGCGGAATGGCGCCGGCAAATGTTGTCGGCGGGCATCAAATCTCCCGTGCCGCTGGAGGAACTGGAAATTCATCTGCGCGAGGGCATGGAACGGCAGATACAGTCCGGATTAGACGCGCCACAAGCTTTTGAGAATTCGGTCCAGCAAATCGGTCATGCCAACAAGCTCAAAAGCGAATTCCAGAAAACTTGCGGAGCCGACTGCAACGCCTGGTTATGGTTCGGCAGCTTTGGATTGGTGGCCACAACCATTCTGAATTTGGCCGGGTGGTTTTGTCACAGAAGCGCGTCCGTTCTTTTCTCTCATCAGTGGTGGTCTGATTGGCTCCCCAATTATATCGTTTGGACAAGTTTCATCATCATTGGCGTCTCCACGGGCTTTTCCAAGTGGAGATCGCAGCGCAAAGCAACCAGAAAATAGCACCGTGCCGAAGGGGTCAGACTAGAGCCAATTATGGGAGGAACAATATGTTTAATCTCGAACAATCCATCACGGAATGGCGCCGCCAAATGCTGGCGGCGGGCATCAAATCTCCCGTGCCGCTGGAGGAACTGGAAAGCCATCTGCGGGACGAGATCGAGCAGCAGGGCAAATTGGGGCTGAATGGCACTGAAGCGTTCCAGGCTGCCGTCTGTAAAACTGGGCAAGCTTCCGCGCTTAACAGCGAGTTTAAGAAGGTTGGAGAAACAAAAATCATCAATATATTTACCATGAAAAAAATAATACACGGCATCATTCTGGCGGGCTTTGGCTTCGGTTGCCTGTCCACTTGGGCCATCCTTAACATGGCTCCGGCTCCCCTTATCAGACGCGCGGACCTGACGTTGCCAGCCTTCACGTCTCTTTGCATCGGTCTCCAGCCCGTGCTGATAGCGTTGCCTGTTTTGGCGACGGCTTACTGCGTCTGGGTTTGGTTTCGCAAGGCGGACCGGGTTCCATCGTGGGTGGGCTTCTTCGCCGCCGCGATGGGAGTTCTGGTGATGGTGACACTTCCGGCGATGTTTGCGGCGTATTTGCCGTTGGTCTCCGCGCTGAATCATCTGGCGGCGAAATGACACGGAGGCCGACTGGCAAAAAATGCGGCGGTTATCGTCCGCCGCTACAGGATGCGGTTGGTTCTCCGGAACTGGATGGAGGGGCGGGCGCCGGGCTGCGTCATGGATTGCATCCACTGTTCCGCTTCCTTGGGGCCGGGGTCGAAGGGGTTGAGCAGGTGCAGGGCCTCGCCGCCCTCCACCCCGATGATTTCCCAGTCAATATAATAGGAGCACGGTTCGCTCTGGAGCAGGCGCATGGCGCGCGAGCGGGCGCAGGCGCGGGTGTTGGCCGGCGGCTGCAAGATGGCGCGCACGGCGTCCTGGGACGGAATTTCCCAGGCCGGCGGTGTCCGCGCCAGTGCCAGCCCCAGGCTGCGCGCCGGGTCAATCTGGTGGTATTCCAAGTCCTGCGATTTGAGCCAGGGATCGGTGCAGGGGATTTTTTCGCGGTCGCAAAACTGTTGCAGCAACCACCGCTTGGTAATCCAGTCCACCCGGCCCACGAGCGACTCCGGCTCGGCGGCCAGGGAGGCCAGGGTTTCCTCCCACACGGAGAGGAGGGCGTCGGTTTCGGGATCGCGCCCGGCCAGTTCCTCGCGCGCCTTGCGGTGGAACTGCTGGAGCAGGGCCACGGCGTTGACGCGGCGGCCGCCGGCAAGCTGGACGAGCCACGGGCCGTCGGGCTGGCGGGAGAGCTGGCGGAAGGCGGCCACGGCGTCGTCAAGCATAATGTTCGGCAGGCAGTTCATCTCCAGCAGGTCCAGCGCCAGCGCGGTGGTTCCGACCTTGAGCAGCAGGCTGGCGGGCAGGACGTTGGTGTCGCCATGCAGGAGGTGGAGGCGGCGGTATTTGCGGGCGTCGGCAAGCGGTTCGTCGCGGGTGTTGATGATGGCTCGGTTGAATTGCACCCATTCAAACAGGTCGTTGTTGATGTAATCGGCGCGCTGGCTGATTTGGAACAAGGCGCCGGGGCCGGGCCGGGACCATTCGCCGCGCGCTTCCGCCGCGACCGTCGCCCCCACGCGCCCGGCGCTGGTGTAGAGCATGCGCAAGGTCAGGAAGGCGAGCAGCGAGCGCAGGTTTGGCTCGGTCAGCGGGGCGGCGCGGCGGACCAGGTAATTCTCATGGCAGCCGAAGGTGGCGCCGGAATAGTGGTCCACGTTGTTGCGGATGAAGCTGGCCTTGTCTTCCAACCCGGTCCCCCGCAACGCCTGGAGGAGAATGGCGTCGCCCGCCTGGTCGTGGCGGAGGACATCCAGCAGGCTCAGGCACTCGGGGGTGCAATACTCCAGGTGGCCCATGTCAATATAACAGCGTCCGCCGTTAAACAGAAATCCGCCGTTGCCGGCCGGTTCGTCCCAGTCGCGCTGATGCACGTCTATCATCCCGAACCGATGCTCGTGGAAAATCCAGTTGCGGGCGCGGGCGATGGCGGCGGGGACGCCCGGCTCGTCCGCCGCCAGGCAGCCGTACTCGGTTTCCAAGCCAGCGATGCGGTTCATATGGCCGTTGCGGTTTGCGGACTGCGGATTGCGGATTTGGAACAGAAGCAAACGAAGGAAACGAAGAGGGATTCTTCCTTCGTTGCCTTCGTTATCTTCTGTGAAAACTGCGGTTCCATCTCACTATTCACTCTTCACAATTCACCATTCACAATTCAAGGCGCCAGGCCCAACTCGGAGAGGGTGAGCGGCTGGTAACGGGCGGGACGCGGGCCGTGGCGCGCCAGCCAGCCGATCTCGACCGTCTTGCCGTGGACCGCCTCTCGCCAGCCGGCCTGGCGCTGGGCGGCGGGTGGGACCGACTCGGCCAGCCATTTGTTTTGCACCTGGCACCACCAGGCCTGCAAAAGCAGGTCCACAATTTCCGGCCGGCTGGTTTTGTCCCGCAGCGCTTCATTGAGCCACCCTTGCCCGGCGGACTCCGCTTCCGGCTGGCTGGCGGCCATGAGCGCGCCGCCGGACTGGACATGGAAAGCGCCGTCGAAGTGCAATCGAAAGAGCAAATCCTGGCCCGGCTCGGCGCCCAATTCGGCCAGGAGCAACTCGACCAGAAAGGGCGCGCTGAAGATCTGGTCAAACTGCGTTTTTAATTGCGGGCTAAGTCCGAAACTGACGAGACGCCGCAAACTGACGTCTTCCGCCGCGCGCGTAAAGGCCTCCATATGCGCGGCGTCAATCACCGCCTGCCGCACTTTTTCCATGTCCGCCGGATGCCCCAGCCCGGCCAGGGCGTGGCGGTCGAACAACTCAAACACCTTGGACTGGCCGCCGCCCACGCCGAGCAGGAGAATCCCGTCCGGCAGGCAGGCGGCAAAAACGGGCGAGCCGCCCTTGAGCTGGTCGCGCACGTATTCGCGGCGGTTGGCCATGGCCTCCAGCCAGCGGTAAGGTTCTTCAGTCATGCAGAAACTCCTTTTGCTGCTGGTCGGTGACGGTTTCCACGCCGGAGGGCTTGAGCACTTTGATGGTGGCGAAGGTTTCCGCGTCTGGATTGACCCCGCCGGTGGCGGCATCGAATTCGGACGCGGTGATGAGGAGGGCCAGGGCAAACCGCACCGCTTCCCGCAAATTCATCTCGGACGGCTTGGCACGGCCGTGCCGTTCCTCGAAGCTCAACACGCTGCGGATCGTGCCCGCTCCAGAGCCGGAGGCCGCAAAGCCGGCGGCCTGGAATTGCGCGCCAAGCGGATCGTAAAAATAAATGCGCGCCCGCGGCGGCGAAACGCCGTGGTCCACCCCGGCAAAAAGGGGCACGACCACGCCGACGCCTTGCAAGGTCATCGGCAGATTGTCCCGCAACAGCCGGGCGAGCGCGCGCACGCGCGCCGGCAAACTCAGCGGCTGCAACTGGCTGCGGCGGTAATACTCAAAGGACGTTTGCAATACCCGCGCCATTTCAAAGGCCGTCGCCGGCACGCCGGCCACCGCCAGGAGGGAAGCCGAGTCCACTTCGATGATCTTCTCCACGCGGTCGGTGACGATGACATTGCCGGCGGTGGCGCGGCGGTCGCCGGCCATGAGCACGCCGGCGGCGTAATGGAAGGCGAAAACGGTGGTGGCCTGGGTTTCAACGGGCGCGCCGCGCGCCGGGGCGCCGTCGCCCGGCAACAGCTTCCGTTCCGCCAAGAGGGAAAGGAAGTCGCCGGCGATTTTCGTCTCGCTCATTGCCCGGTGCGTTGGCGGTAACGTTTGGCCTGGTCGGGGTCCACCTTGCGCATGCGCCGGAGCAAATCCTCCGTGTTGGGCTTCTCGACTTTGGGCGCGCTGTGGCCTTCGCCGCCTCCCCCGCTCCCCGGAGCGACCGGCCGTTTCTTCTGAGCTTGGTCAAGCATGAAGCAATATAACCCGGAAATGGATTTTCGCAAAATAGCCGGGAACAACCCCTCCTCACCTGGCCTTTGACTTCTTGAACTTCTTGCGTTAGTTCGTGCCACGCCGTCCGGCCCGCTGTATTGTCCCTCATGGTTTCGCCAGGTCTCATCGCCATTGTCGGCCGGCCCAATGTGGGCAAGTCGGCCCTGTTCAACCGCATCGCCCGCCAGCGCATTGCCATCGTCCACGATGAGCCGGGCGTGACGCGCGACCGCATCAGCGTCGAAGCCGAATGGAACGGGCGCTCCTTCACCCTGGTGGACACCGGGGGCCTGGGCCTGTTGCGCGGCGAAAAAGCCCGCGACGTCATCGTCCAGGCCGCCTTCGAGCAGGTCGAACTGGCCATCCAAGCCGCCACCGTCATTATTTTTGTCGTCAATTTGCAGGAAGGCGTCGTCCCCCTGGACCGCGAAGTCGCCCAGCGCTTGCGCCGCGCCGGCAAGCCGGTCCTCGTCGCCATCAACAAGGCCGACAACGACCAGTCCGAATCCGCCGCGGACGTCTTCACCGAACTGGGCTTTGCGCAGAACTTCCCCGTCAGCGCCATCCACCAGCGCGGCATCAGCGCCCTCCTGGATGCCGCCGTGGCCCTGCTGCCCGCGCCCTCCGCTCCCGCCGCCCCGGCGGACCCGGGCGCGCCGCCCCCTGTCCCGCCGGTCAAGCTCGCCATCATTGGCCGGCCCAACGTCGGCAAATCCTCCCTCATCAACGCCCTCACCCGGTCCCGGCGCGTCATCGTCACCCCCATCCCCGGCACGACGCGCGACGCGGTGGATGTGCCTTTCACCGTCGAATCCGCCGGCGCGCGCCAGGATTATATTCTCATTGACACCGCCGGCGTCCGCCAGGAGCGGCGCATTGACGACTCGGTTGAATTCTTCAGCGTCAAACGCACCGAGGATTCCATCGCCCGCTGCGACATCGCCGTGCTGATGATTGACGCGGAAGCGGGCGTGACTTCGCAGGACAAGAAAGTGGCGGGGAAGATCGTCGAGCGGCACAAAGCCTGCCTCATCGTTGTCAACAAATGGGACCTGGTCGGGCCGGAGGCGGACGCCGCCCGCAAGGAGGCCCGGCGCGAGGAAAAACGCCGCGTGACGCGCCGCGAGGGCCAGGGCGCCCCGCCGCTCACCCTGGGCCAGTTCGGGAGCTGGGTGCAGGAGCAGCTTTTCTTCCTGGATTACGCCCCGGTCATTTTCACCTCCGCCAAAACCGGATTTCATCTTGACCGCCTCCTGGAATCCATCCGGTACGTCACCGCGCAATTGCGCCAGAAGATCCCCACCGGCATTTTGAACCGGACCCTCCAGGACGCCATCGAGCGCCGCCAGCCGGCCAGCTCGGCCGGGCATCGGTTGAAGTTCTTCTACGCCACGCAGGTCAGCCAGTCGCCGCCGGTCTTCCTCTTGTTTGTCAACAAGCAAGATTTGTTCTCCGACCAGTACAAAACGTATCTGGCCCGTCAAATGCGCGCCGCCTTTGGCTACGAAGGCTGCCCGATTGTCCTGCGCGCCCGCGAGCGCGAGCAGAGCGCCGCGCGGCCCCGGCTCCAGTCCGCGTCCCCGCCCGCCCGTCCCCCGGTCCGGCAGGCCCGCCCCGACCGGCCCGCCCGGCAAACCCGGCCCGCCCGTCAAACCCGGTCCGCCCGTCATGCGCGCGACCGGAGCGCGGACGGCCGGGTGCGCCGTTCCCGCGCCCGCCGCCCCAAGTCGCGCCGATAACGCATCAAGATGGGTCCGCGCTCCAGGCCGCTGGGCGCATCTGACCTTCGTCGAGATTTTCATTTCACGGAATACCCGGAAGAAGCCGGCCGGAACAAGCCGGCCGGAACAAGCCGGCCACAAGCAAGCGGAGCGCGATCTAATGTTTTTTCTGAAGGTTTTTCTCGACAGGCAGGTCCGGGCTGTTATCATGCTCCTACCCACATTGCCCACGTATGTGTTTAGCGGGGAGGCGAACGCTTCCGGTAAGCATCTCCTTGTGCAAACTCACCCGCTGAGGTTGACGATGGGCTTTTGGCACCAGGGGAGGACCGTCCGAACGAAGTTCAAGAAGG
>Ga0182027_10002599_pt1 | contig 29158 bp, 29 predicted proteins | sample 712E1DmetaG_FD_121300 | JGI IMG/M metagenome (GOLD analysis project Ga0182027, IMG submission 121300) | Permafrost microbial communities from Stordalen Mire, Sweden - 712E1D metaG (Illumina Assembly) | ecosystem: Environmental > Terrestrial > Soil > Wetlands > Permafrost | place: Sweden...
CGGGTCAAACCAGAAAGCCCCGGCCACGCACCATGATGAAAGCAAAGCTGTCTCCAATTCTCATTGTTGTTCTCAGCCTGCCCACCGCAGCCATGGCCAAGCCCTATAAGCTCGACGAGATCCTTGATCTCGCGAGAAAGGGCAATCCTGGCCTGGCGGCTGGCGAACAAGCCACGGCCGGCATCGAAGCCCAGCTGCTGGAGGCGAGGCGAAACTACTATCCCACCGGCGAGCTCAACTCGCTCTTGGCCCAGGCGCCGCGCATCACCTGCACTGGCGAGCAGGGGGCGTTAGCTTCCGATGGGAAGACGCTTCTCACCCCTGAACAGAACTGCGTGCAAACGCAATCCATCGGGACGAACTCGGATGGATTCCTCAGGGCCATCACACCGGCCGGTATTTTCACTCGTACCGAACTCAAGCTGGTGCAGCCCCTCTACACCTTTGGCAAGCTCACCGCGGGCGTGGCCGCCGCCGAGTCGGGCGTGAAGGCCTCCCAAAGTCGCCAATTCGGCCTGGTGGCGGATCTCGAGCTCAACGTGCGCAAGGCGTACTGGGGGGCCAAGCTGGCCACGGAAATTCTAGCCACTCTCAAGGAAGCCAGCGGCTACCTGGATACCGCGCAGAAGAAGATCGAGGAGGAATTGGCGGAAGGGACCGGCGACGCATCCGTCACGGATCGCTTGCGACTGCGCACCATGCGCGCCGACATCGACGGGCGGATCTTGGAAGCACAACGCGGGGCCGATCTGGCCCGCAGCGGGTTGCGCGCTCTCATTGGGCCGGATGCGCCCGTCGACCTCGACATCGATCCGGATCCGCTGGAGACCCTCCAGGTCCCCGACCGTCCGCTTCAGCAATACGAAGACGAAGCCCGCGCATCCCGGCCCGAGGTCAAGGCCCTGGACCACATGGTGGCGGCCAAGCGCGCCTTGGCCGAATTGGAGACGCGGCGGCAGTACCCCGACATCGTGCTCATCGGAACCGCCGCCTACGCGTACGCGAGCAGTGTGGACACGCCTCAGAATGCCTATTTTAACGATCCTTTCCATGCGCTGGGTGCGGGCATCGCGGCCGGATTCCACATGCCCCTCGACCTGGGCGTGAAGAATGCGCACGCGGCCAAGCTGCACGCCGAGGCCAAGGAAGCCGAACAAAGGCGCCGCGAAGCCCTGAACGGCATCGCCTTCGAAGTCGAAAAGGCGCACACCGAACTGACGGAGGCCGGCAAGCGAACCACGGTCATGCAAAAGGGCGAGAAGGCCGGCCGGCAATGGATCGCCGCCGTGGCCCAGAACATTGCGGTCGGCGTGGCCGAGGCCAAGGACTTCTCCGACGCTCTCCTCGCTTTTTTTCAGGCCCGCGTCCGCTATCTGCAAAGCATGTACGACTACAACGTCGCCACCGCCGCCCTCACCCGCGCCACCGGCGTCGACGTAGCGGCCTCCGCCCAGTAGTACCCGCCCCCCTGTCTTCCGTCCTCTATGCCCTCTGTCTTCTCTGCGCTCTCGGCCGTAATCAAATCCCGAGGAACAACCGGGTCCCGAAGTTGGGTTCGAGATCCGACGCCAGGATCTTGCTGGCCGAGGTCTTGACGTCGTACTCGACGCGCTTGAATTCGAAGGTCTTGGTGTCGCTGTCGTAGAGGGTGTAGCTGGCGCGCGGGTCGAAATCGCGCGGCTGTCCCACCGAACCCACGCTGACGATGTACTTCCAACCGTCGCGCAGCTGGAACTTCAGCGTGACCACCTCTTGCGCGCCCTCGTGTTTGGGATTAATGGCGAAGGCCTTGCACAAGTGCGAATGCCCGATGAGCGTGAGTTGCGGCAGGCGCTCCCAGATTCCCAGACACTGTGCCGCCTGATCGCGCGCGAAGATGTAGTCGAATTCCTCGACGCTGACCGGCGAACCGTGACAGAAGAGCACGCCGTTTTCGCGAAATTCGTAGGGCAGCGACTTCAGCCAGGCCATGTTCTCGGGTTCGAGCATCTGCGCGTGCTTGTCGAGCACGTGGCGAGCGGCGTGGTAGTAGTACGAATAGTCCATGCGGCCCGACACGGCGGCGTCGTGGTTGCCCAGCACCGTTTGAGATACCGTCGCACGCATGAGGTTGCACGCCTCGTTAGGGCTGGCGCCGTAGCCAACGGTGTCGCCGAGGCACATGAACTTGTCCACGCTCTCGGACTCGAAAGCCTTCAGCACGGCTTCGAGAGCCTCGATATTCGCGTGCGTGTCGGAGAGGATGCCGTAGCGCATCTGCCGACCACTATAGCAGGAACATTTCCCCGTCGCCGGGATCAACTGTCCTCATGTTAGAAGCGATTTCTCGTCATGCCCTCCGTCGTGCTTTCGTGCTTCTTTCTTTCCGGCGCCTCGGGTCTCATCCTCGAGCTGCTGTGGACGCGCATGCTGACCCTCGTCTTCGGCTCGACGGCCCTAGCCGTGTCGACGGTGCTGACGGCGTACATGGGCGGCCTCGGGCTGGGCTCGTACCTGGCCGGCAAGTTCAGCGACCGGCTCAAGGATCCCGTGCGCGCCTATGCCTTGGCCGAGGCGGCGATTGGCCTTTACGCCTTGTCTGTGCCGTGGATCATCGGCTACTACCCTGGGCTCAACCAGTGGCTGTGGACGACCTTCGGCGACCGCTACACTCTACTTTCCGTTCTGCGATTCTTCGCCTCGGCCGGCCTGCTCATCGTGCCCACCACGCTCATGGGCGCCACGCTGCCCATTTTAGCCCGCTATTTCGTGTCGCGGCCGTTCGAGCTTGGCCGAGTGAGCCTGCGCCTGGGGACACTGTATGCGGTCAACCTGTTCGGCGCCGTGGCGGGCTCGTTTCTGGCCGGATTCATTTTTCTGCCCATGGTCGGCATTCGCAGCACGAACCTGGTGGCGGCCAGCTTCGACATGTCGCTGGCGGTCGCTATCCTGGTCGCACGGCGCCTGATGCGCACGACGCAAGCGACCCGCGCCACCGAATCGCTCGACGAACTGACGGCAGCGGCGGAAAAGGCCTCGATCAGCGCGCCCGCGCCCCTGCGCATTTCGCCCGCGGCCCGGCGGGCGGTGCTTTTCGCCTTCGCGGTTTCGGGCGCAACGGCCATGACCTTACAAGTGCTGTGGACGCGGGCTCTGGCCGTGATCATTGGCTCGTCCATCTTTTCGTTCACCATCATCCTGCTTGCGTTTCTCGTCGGACTCGGCGCCGGATCGGCCACCTTCGGCCGCTTGGTCACGCGCTTTCGCGATCCCGTGCGCGGGCTCGCCCTCACCCACCTCGGCATCGTGGCCTGCATTGGGCTGTCGTACCTCATCACCGATCGCCTGCCCTTCATCTTCACCTACCTGCTGTCGTCGACCATGGTCAGCGCCGACGCGGTCCTGACCTGCCAATTCGCCCTCGCCTGCCTAACCGTGCTGCCCTCGACCTTCCTCATGGGCGCCATCTTTCCCATCACCGTGCGCGTGGTGACCTCCGACCTCGCCACCGTGGGCCGCGACGTGGGCTTCGCCTATGCCCTCAACACCGTGGGCGCCATCATCGGGTCTTTCTTCTCTGGCTTCGTGATTTTGCCCAGCCTGGGCCTGCAACGCGGGATCTATCTGGCCGCCGTCGTCGACCTGGCCCTGGCCGTCTTGCTCTTCTCTGTCGCATCGAACCTGCCGCGCGCGCGCCGCATGATCGGCATGGCCACGGCGGTGGCCATGGCGCTCGGGGCCCTGGTCCTTCCGCGCTGGAACCTGACCAATTTCTCCATCGGCTTCTTCCGCATTTCCATGGCCCGCGACTACATCGACATGGTCGAGCGCCGCCACCAGAAGAAGAAATGGCAGTCGCCCAAGCTGGTCTATTACAAAGACGGCATCGCCACGACCGTCTCGGTCGATCAGTGGGGCAAGGTCTTCTCGATGAAGAACAACGGCAAGGTCGACGCCTCCAACGACGCCGACATGCCCACCCAGATCAGCGTCGGCCTCTTACCGCTGCTGCTCTACAACAATGACCACGCGCCCAAGGTCGCGCTCATCGGCTACGGCTCGGGCGTCACGGCTGGCGCCACCACCCAATATCCCATCGACAGCCTGGAAGTCGTCGAGCTCGAACCCGCGATCTACCAAGCCGCGCACTTCTTCGACGATGTGAACCACCGCCCGACCGAAAACCCGCGGGTCAGGGCCATCGCGGGCGACGGCCGCAACTTTCTGTCGCAGCGTCGCGATCTCTACGACGTCATCATCAGCCAGCCGTCGAATCCCTGGATCACCGGGGTCTCGAATCTCTTCACGCGCGAGTATTTCCAATCGGTCAAGTCGCGCCTGGCCGACGACGGCATCTTCTGCCAGTGGGCACAGCTCTACGAAATGGCGCCCTGGAACATCAAGGCCATCTACCGCACCTTGGCCGGCGAGTTTCCCTACGTGATGGTGTTCGCGGCCGAAGATTTGTCGTCGGACACGATTCTGATAGCCAGCCGCAAGCCCATCGAACTCGACATCCGCAAGATTGCGCGCGCCTTCCAGAATCCGGTCACCGCGGCCGAGGCCAAGCGCGCCGGCTTCGATTCGCCGCACGACGTGCCCGCGTTTCTGCTGCTGGGCTCAGAGGAGCTGCGCTCGTTCGTCGCCGGCGCCCAGCTCAACACCGACGACAACGCGCTGATCGAATTCGCGGCGCCGCGCGATCTTCTGCGCTACCAGGCCTACGATCCCTACCTGGCCAAGGTGTACGGTCCCATGTGGCCCTATGGGCACCTGACCGGGCTTGTCGAGGGCTACGACGGCGAGAACCGAGCCTCGGACATGGCCCATCTTTCGCGCAGCCTGCTGGCCCACGGCAAGGCCCGCGAAGCCAAGCTATGGCAAGGTCGCGCCGAGGCCGCGGCCGACAGGAACATCGTCAACCCGGATGTGGCCCACACGCGCTTGCTGCTCGATCTCGTGGCCACCCGCGAAGATCGCGACCCCGAGATCGCGCTCGCACCCGAGGAAGGCCTGGCAGCGCCGGTCATCCCGACCGACCTGGCCCCCGATGTGGCGACCCGCGTGCGCGAGGAATACGCGGATGTCTCCGCCCAGGTCGAGAAAAACAAGTACGCCAGCGCCTTCAAGATCGTCGAGGACTGGCCAGAGCAGACCTGGGGCGCGAAGCTCGGCAAGGACTTCTCGCTCCTCACCGGGTTCCTCGACTACAAGGCCGAATTCTACGGCGATGCCATCGACGAGCTGAAACCCCTCGCCGACAACGCTGAGTTCGTCAAGCGCCGGCCAGAGCTGCTCTACTACCTGGGGCGTTCGTACTTTGCCAACGCCAACTGCGCCAAGGCGGTGGCCGCGCTCGAACGCTTCATCTTGGCCCAGGAAGCACTCGGCCGTGCCGTCCTGCCCGCGTCGGCCAAGCAGGAAGAAGCGGAAAAATCACAAACGCCCGCGCCGGTGCTACCATGAGGCCGTGGTCAAGAAGCGAACTGTCCGCTCATCACCTCGCGCCCGAAGCAAGATCCCGGGCAAGAAATCCGCGAAGGCGCGGACCGCACCGCCACGCGTGGTGGTAGGCGTCGGGCTCGCCACCGTCGATCTTCTCTTCGTTTCCCCGCGCATCGACGAGCGCCTGGTCGATGCCTCGGTCTTTAGCATGCAAGCCGGCGGCTCTGCCTCGAACATGCTGGCCACGCTGGCCGTCATGGGGGAGAAGACGCGCTTCTTCGGCCGCATTGCCGACGACGAACACGGCCACTTCATCCTGCGCAGCATGCAGAACCTGCGCATCGACACCTCCATGCTCATGGTCGAGAAGGACAAGGTGTCACCGGTGTCGGTCCTGCAAATCGACGAACTCACGCGGCGGCGCAAGATCCTGCGCTCGCGCGGCAACGTGACCCCGCTGTCGCCGCGCGATCTGCCCGCCGGCCTGCTTGGCGACGCGGCCATGCTGGTCATCGACGGCACCCAGCCGGCCCTGCAAGCCGCCATCGCCGAGAAGGCACGCGACAAGGGCATCAAGGTTCTCCTCAACGCCAGCCAGCTCTCGGGCGGCATGGGCGAGTTGCTTTCGCTGTCGGACATCGTGATCGGCTCCGAGCGTTTTGCCCACGAACTCGCGCCGTCGGACAACATGGGCGACAGCCTGCGCGAGATCCTGAATCTCGGTCCGCGCATCGCTCTCATCACCATGGGTGAATCCGGCTCGGTCGGGCTGGAGGGCGACAAGTTGGTCGAGCAGGAAGCCCTGGATGTGTTCGTGGCCGATACCTCGGGCGCTGGCGACGCCTTCGCGGGCGCCTTCGCCTTCGCGCACCTGCACGGCTGGCCCCTGGAGCGAGGGGTCCCCTTCGCCAACGCGGCGGCCGGCCTCGTGTGCCGCAGCATCGGCGCGCGCTCGGCCCTGCCCACCGTCGAGGAAATCATGGCTGCGATGGACGGCGCGCAGCCTGGCCCGCGATCCTGATCCGGAAGGCTACTTGCCCGGCTCGGTGGGCACGGAAGGCATTCCTGGAACAAAGTGCTGCGGGAAGGCCTGAAAGCCCCACTGCGCGGTCAGGCGCTTGGTGAAGTCAGAGAGCTCGCCCACGCTCAGGTGGCTGAGGTAGTTGGCGACCTGATCGCGTGAGGGTGGCAGGCGACTGCCCGCCATGAGACCGAGGATGAGGCCAACCACCAAACTGATGACCGAGGTGATGAATAGGCGTTTCATGGGCTTCCTTCGTCCTTGGGGTGTGCTTCACCGGTGGAGCGCGATGCTAGCATAAGCACGAGCGGGTGGCTTTTTTGAGGTCTTGGCTGGATTGTGCCACTGTCTGCTCGTGGCGATGAGCCGAGAACTACCTTCCAATATTGTCCTGCTCGTCCTGCGCGCCGTGGTGGGCATGAACATGGCCTGCTTGCACGGCTGGGACAAGTTGCACCATTTCAGCGCCAGACTGGGCAGCGTTCCCGACCCCTTTGGCATCGGTCCCAAGTATTCCCTGATGATCGCCGTCGCGGGCGAGTTCTTCGGCGGCATCCTGCTTGCCTCGGGCCTGGTGGGCCGCGCCGGCGCCTTCCTGGTTGCCTTGGTGGCCGGTTTGACCTTGTCCTCGACCTTTCACGGCGCCGCCTGGCACGAACGCGAGCTTTGGGGGCTGTACCTCGCCGCCAGCCTGACGGTTCTACTGCTCGGTTGCGGCCGCTACTCCCTCGACAGCATTGTCTGGAAAAGATTCGGCAAAGGCGGCGGCAAAGGCGCGCCCTCGCCAGCGAAGAAATAGTCAGCTCTTGCGCAGACAGCGACGGGCCAGGACGTAGCCTGGTGTCACAGCCGCGGCGAAGGACTGACCTAACCCACAGAAGTGCCAAGGAGTAGGCCAATAGCGGCCGTCACAGCCATGGCCAGAGCTCCGCCGAGGGTGACTCGTAACGAAGCGCGGACGAGGGGTGCGCCGCCGAGATGACCGCCAAGCGCACCCAGAGCTGCCAGACTCACAAGCGAGAGCGCGGCGATCAGGGGGACGCGTAGAAGTGCTGGTGACACGAGGAGCGCCGCAATCGGAATCATGGCAAAGGACGCAAAGCTCGCGGCTGATATCCATGCTGCTTGCATCGGGCGCGCGAGGGCCGTCTGGTCGATGCCAAGCTCATCGCGCATGTGGGATCCGAGCCGATCGTGGGCACTCAGTTGTTCCGCGACTTTCATCGCAAGATTCTCGTCGAGACCACGCTTCACGTAGATCGTCGCAAGCTCGCGTAGCTCGGCTTGCGGCTGCCCGGCAAGCTCGCGCTTCTCCCGGGCGATGTCCGCCCGCTCGGCGTCGCGCTGCGAACTGACCGAAACGTATTCGCCGACAGCCATCGACATCGCGCCTGCGACCAAACCGGCGACACCGGCGATGAGAGCGGCCTCCCGCGACGCTGAAGAGGCCAAGACGCCAATCATGAGGCTCGCGGTCGAAACGATAGCATCGTCCGACCCGAGCACCGCCGCGCGCAACCACCGCGCGCGCCCGCTTTGGTGCTTTTCCCCATGGGGTTGCGACCTCTGTTTCCTCATTCGCCTGCGGCCCCCTGTCTTTCAATCGTGTTCAAAGTGGCCCCCATTGCGACGCCAAAGCTGTCCCGATTCTCTGTCAGATGGTGCAGAGAGGTGTTCACAATCTGACGGAGTTCGTCGATGTCGAGTGGCTTGTCCAGCACCGCTAGCGCGCCAAACTGTTTCGCTTTCACTTGCAGCTCCTTGTCTCCAAAGACTGTGGTGAGAACGAACGGCGGAACCTTTGCCCGATCACCGAACCTGCGCAGCACCCTTGCTTCCTCTGCACCCAGCATGCGCGCCTCGGAGATCACGAGATCGAAATGCCCAGATCCGAACTCAGGGTGAAGCGAGACGGCCAGCGCATCCATAAGATCGACACCGCTCGCCATCGCGACCACCTCGTGGCCGTCAGCCCCGAGGACGGCGAGCAGGTAGCCCCGAAGGGCTGGATTGGCCTCGCCAATCAAGAGACGGTGTTTGCGAACACCCTTCGTCTTTGATGGCGTAGTTCGAAATTCGTTCATGGGCTCCCGATATGCACACGCGGTGCCAACGGAACGCCGCCGCCTATGTCTTCAACGCTTCTGAAGCTGGTGATTCGATTTTGATGTCGGGTTCCATGATCGATCCTGTCTCCGAAGCGAATCTTCCCGCCCGAGCCTCTGAGGCAGCCCCGATTCGGTCCAATGCCGACTCTCCCTCGTCGACGTCTTCGTCAGGACCAGCGACAGCCAAAGGTCCCACCGCCTGAGGCAAGGGAATGCGCAGCGGATGCATGGTCCGTTGCCGCGTCCCCTTGCTCTGGGTGCTCGTATCTTCAGCTTTCCGAGTAGATCCGAACTCTTCTTCTGGACGACTTTCGACAAAGGGACCGCCAAGCTCTTCGGACACTTCTTCATCACGGGTATCCTCCTCGCATTCGTCGCCGCTTGCCCCTCGGAGGTACTGTTCGGCCATAAGTTCGGCTACACCATCCGATGTACCGGAAATCTGTGCGGACTCTGGAATGAATGCGTCGCCACCATCGGATCGTTCTTGTTTCAGCTTGCCCATATGCGTCTTGCTCCCTTCAATCTTCCTGATCTACGCCTATCCCCTACAAGCAGATTCCAGGCCACCGAGCAGACTGGTCCCGATGCTACCGATTCCTGTTGAGAGATCCGTCGCTAGCCGATCGCTCAATCATTACGAGGCAACCTTGCGACCAAATTGAGCGAGTCATCTTTCCCCGCTCGATGTTGCTGGCCCAATCGCCTCGGCACAATCAATGCATTGGCCGTGGTCCATGGACGACCGCGCAATGAGCGACACGAGACTTTCCATAGCCACATTGTCACTCTTCATGCCCGCCGCCGTTGGTGTTGTATCGGGCGTCATTCCAGCCAGAAGCGCGGCAGCTTTGGATCCAGTAGAAGCTCTTCGTTACGAGTAATTCCGGTGTGGCCCAATGCTCGAGCTCTTGACCAACGAACCTCTCGCACCATCGCCAGACGCGACGCTGCCCTTGGAGGCTTCTGAACTGGTCGAGCAGGCTTACAGGCGTGCGTCCGGGGCGCCGCTCGTCGAGGGGAACGCTGTTCGCATTCTCAAGGACGGGGCCGCCAACTACGCCGCTTGGTTTGCCGCCATCCGTGCCGCCCGCAAGACGGTCTTCTTCGAAAACTACATCATCGAGGACGATGAGGTAGGCGGCGAACTTGCCGCGGCGTTGACCGACCGTGCCCGTGCAGGGGTCAAGGTCAGAATGTTGCACGACTGGCTGGGATCGCTCGTAGGCGCCACGCGCCGATACTGGCGAGTCTTGGTCGCAGCCGGCGTCGAGGTCCGGCGATTCAATACACCTCGCATCGACAGCCCTGTGGGCTGGCTCAGTCGCGATCATCGCAAGACCCTTACGGTCGATGGCGAAGTCGCGTTTGTCACCGGGGTCTGCGTGAGTCGCCGCTGGTTGGGTGATCCCGCGCAAGGGATTCCGCCATGGCGTGATACGGGCATCGAAATTCGTGGGCCCGCAGTTGGCTGCGTCGAGCATGCTTTTGCCGAGGTGTGGGCCGCCTCCGGTGGCAGCATCCCGGCGGAAGAACTGTCGGATCCTGCCGTCTTGCCGCGGGTTGGGGATGTGTCGCTTCGGGTAATTGCGGACGTTCCCAGCAAGGCCAGACTATTTCGATTGGATCAGCTCATCGCAAGCGCCGCCAGACGGACCTTGTGGCTGACCGATGCGTACTTCGTAGGGTTTGCTCCCTACGTGCAGGCCCTCTGCGCCGCTGCCCAGGATGCAGTCGACGTTCGCCTGCTCGTACCCAGTACCAGCGACATCATGCTGGTTGCAGCGTTCTCGAGGGCAGGCTATCGGCCGCTGCTCGAATCCGGCGTGCGCATCTTCGAATGGAACGGTTCGATGCTGCACGCCAAGACCGCCGTAGCGGATGGGCGCTGGGCACGGGTTGGCTCGTCGAATCTGAATCCCGCCAGCTTCATTTCGAATTACGAGATTGACGTTGCCATGGAACATGTTGGCATGGCCCGCGAAATGGAGAAAATGTTTCTCGCAGACCTGGAGAACGCGACAGAGATCGTCATCGATCTGAAGAGTCGAGTGGTCCCTGATGGCAATTCGCCTTTGCGTGGAGACCGCGGAAGGCCAATAGCCCGTGGCGCCTCGGGAAGAGCGATCGGCGTGATCCGGTTTGCACACGCAGTGGTGGGGTCTGTCGTCGGACGTCGGCGGTCACTCGGTTTCGCCGAGAGCCGTTTGATGGTGGTCTGTGCTGGCGCTCTCCTGGCAAGTACCGCGATTGCGGTTCTTTGGCCAAGGGTCGTCGCACTACCGCTCGCGGTTGTGATGGGCTGGTCTGGGGCAACCCTCATGGTGCGGGCGATTCGTCTCTGGCGTCGGCGCGCGCGACAGCGGCGCGAGGCTGAGAGAAACACAACGGTCTTGCCCCTGCGCCCGTGAAGTCCTCGAAGACGATGGCGGTCACTGCAACCACCATGGACGCCATCCGGCCTTGGCTGTGGCAGGAGCCGGTGTCGTCATCGCCGCGGCATTCTGCGGGATGTGTCTGCCGCGGAATCCGGAAGCCACCACCCCAATCAGACCTGCGACCACGAGCACGACAGCCACCATGATGACCACGCGTCTTCCACGGCCGATCTCGGTCTTCTTGACCATCACATCTATTGCCGGATCTTTGTCCATGGACTCAAACCAGTGCATCGATCGTGCCGACGTATTCTGCCAGCCTCGTGTCCCAAGCTTGCAGGACTAGGCAAGAACTGTCCAGGAGCGGGATACCGCTTGTCCACTTCGAGCGGTAATGTGAAGCGAAAGGGAGAAGGAACGATGCAAAAGCGAAAACTGGGTAAGAGTGGTCTGGAAGTCTCGGCGATGGGGCTTGGCTGCATGGGCATGAGCTTTGGCTACGGTCCGCCTGCGGACAAGAAGGCGATGATTTCGCTCATCCGGACTGCGGTCGACCGCGGAGTCACGTTCTTCGACACCGCCGAGGCCTACGGTCCGTTCACCAACGAGGAGCTCGTCGGGGAGGCGCTCGCGCCTGTGCGCGACCGGGTAGTGATCGCCACCAAATTCGGGTTCAAGATCGACAACGACGGGAAGCAAGCCGGTCTGGACAGCCGGCCGGTGCACATCAAGCAAGTCGCCGAGGCGTCGCTTGGGCGCCTCAAGATCGACGCCATCGATCTGTTCTACCAGCACCGCGTCGACCTCGACGTGCCGATCGAAGACGTGGCTGGCGCGGTGAAGGATCTGATCCGTGAAGGCAAGGTCAAACACTTCGGCCTCTCAGAAGCGGGCGTGCAGACCATCCGTCGCGCGCATGCCGTCCAGCCGGTCACAGCCCTGCAGAGCGAGTACTCGCTGTTCTGGCGAGCCCCCGAATCAGATGTGATCTCCACGCTAGAAGAGCTCGGGATTGGGTTCGTTCCGTTCAGCCCACTCGGAAAGGGTTTTCTGACGGGGAGGATCGACGAGAGCACCACATTCGATAGCTCCGATTTCCGCAACATCGTTCCCCGCTTCACGCCGGAAGCTCGGAAGGCGAATCAGGCCCTGGTCGATCTACTGCGCACGACCGCAGAGCGGAAGAAGGCAACACCGGCTCAGATCGCACTGGCCTGGCTCCTCGCCCAGAAGCCGTGGATCGTGCCCATCCCCGGGACCACGAAAATAGCGCGCCTGGAAGAGAACATCGGCGGCGCCGCGGTCGAGCTCACATCCGACGACCTCCGCGAGATCGATAGCGCTGCTTCGAAGATCACCTTGCAAGGAGCGCGTTACCCGGAGAAGCTGCAGCAATTGACCGGTCGCTGACCCGGTCCGGAGAACCGGCCGCCATGCTCAACGCGCCCACAACCGTCGTCCGCTCTGTGATGCTTCGCCTGGCTGCTGCCGTCGGGCTGGCGCTAATCCCGGTGCACACGTCGGCCCTTGCCGCCGACGCGAGGCCCGACTTTGCCGGCAAGCTTCCAGCGCACGTCGGCGAATGGAAGAAGCCGACCAAGCCGGCGCTCTACGACCGCAAGACTCTCTACGACTACATCGACGGCGGAGCGGAGCTGTACCTGGCCTTTGGCTTCGTGGGCGCAGTCACCTTCGAGTATACCGCGGGCAAGGACGATGAGATCAAGGTCGATATCTTCGACATGGGCAGCCCGCGTGGTGCCTTTGGTGCATTCGCGCACGGCCGCGAGTCCATCGCAGCCGAGGTCGGGCAAGGTTCGGAGTACGGCGGTGGACTTCTGACCTTCTGGAAATACCGCTGGTTCATCTCGGTGCTGGGTTACCCGGAGACCGAGAGTAAGCGCAAGGCCGTGTACGAACTGGCACGCGCGATCGCCGCACTCATTTCCGAGACCGGCTCGTCGCCTGTCATCCTCGGCGCGCTGCCCAGGCCAGGGCTCGTCGAGGCCAGCGTTCGAACCTTCCACCACCACCTACTGCAGAACGACTACGTCACCATTTCCTACGAAAATCCGCTCGGGATCGACGAACGGACCGAGGCGGTGCTGGCCCGCTACGTGCGACCGGGCGAGAGGCACGTCCTGATGCTGGTGGACTACCCGACCGAAGCTGACGCGAAGAAGGGACAGCGCGGCCTCACCGAGAGCGTGCTGGGCAGCGCGACGGTGGCAAAGAAGGGCGACGGCTGGGTCGGCGTGAAGAGAAGCGGAAAGCGGCTCGTCATCGCCCTCGATGCGCCGTCCAGGCAGATCGTAGACCACGTACTCTCGGAGGTGCCATGAAAGCGAAGAACGGAATCACGCGCAGGCAGTTCAATCTCTCCATCACCGCGCTCGGCGGGACGGCGCTGCTCTCACGCCGAGTCCTCGCCGCTATAACTGCCGTCGGCAAGACGAAGGTGATCCTCGTGCGCGACGCGACCGTCCTCGACGAGAAGGGCAAGCCGAAGCAGAACGTTGTCCTGAAGATGCTCGACGATGCCGTGGCCGCTCTCACCGGCAAAAAGGGTCTGGACGGTTGGAAGACCTTCCTTGGGCCCAAGGACGTGGTCGGCATCAAGACCAACCGCTGGACGTATCTGCCCACGACCGAGGCCGTAGAGTTGGCGCTCAAGCAGCGCGTGCTCGACGTGGGTGTCAAAGCGCAGGACGTCGCCATCGACGACCACGGCGTTCTCGACAATCCGGTCTTTCAGCGAGCCACGGCCCTGATCAACGCCCGGCCGATGCGTGCCCACCACTGGTCCGGCGTGGGCTCGCTCATCAAGAACTACATCATGTTCTCGCCCAATCCCTCGTCCTGGCACGACGACTCTTGTGCCGACCTAGCCGGGGTCTGGAGCCTGCCTATCGTGAAAGGCAAGACGCGGCTGAATGTGCTGGTGATGCTCACTCCACAATTCCATGGCGTGGGGCCGCAGAACTTCAACCCGAAGTATGTCTGGGGCTACTACGGTCTGATCATCGGCTTCGATCCGGTCGCGTGCGATTCGGTAGGCCTGCGCATTATCGAGGCCAAGCGCCGGGTGTTCTTTGGCGAGGAGCGTCCTCTGGCACCGCCGGCCAAGCACATCACACTGGCGGACACGCAGCACCACCTGGGAACAGCGGATCCGTCGAAGATCGAGATCGTGCGGATCGGATACGACCGGGATTCGCTGATCTAGCGAGGTCCCAACCTTGAAAGTTTCCGTCGATAGAAATGGTCGGCGACGAATCGCAACTCGTCGCCGACGCCTCAACCAAGCGAACATGGCTGCTGGTGCTGGCCTAGCGCAATTCCGGTCGTGCGCTTTCCGCGAATCCACCCGGCGACCAATCCGCTGGCCGACCGTAGTAGTCATACAGACGTGTTTCGTACGCGCGATTGACGGCGGTTTCTGGGTTCCACTCGGGGCTATCCTTGATCTTCTGTCGCGAGAGATCCACGAAGATCTTCCTCTCCTTCCAACTGATGCGGCGGGCCCAGTGTGGCGCAATCAGCACGCTCTTGCCCATCCACCAGTTGCTGGTGTCGACTACCAGATAGCGGACTTTCCATGTCTCATCGTCGACGATGCAATCTCGGATGTGGCCGATGGCTTCGTCGCTTCCCTCGATGTGGTACCCACGGATCTCTTTGTCACTTCGCAAGTGACCGTCCCCGGACGGCTTCTTGGAACGCTCGGCCGCCCCTTCGTTCCACTGGCCGGGCGCCAAACCACCAGGATAGGTACTCATGCCCCAAAATCCGGTGTACTCCCAATAGTTGGGAAAGCCGTAATAGCGGTAGTAGTCCTGTTCGTGCTGACGAGATACAGGCTTGTGCACATCAATGCTCGGGCTGTTCTTGACCTTTTCCGAGGTCAGCGCGAGGTGAAACTGGCGTGTCGCCCACTCGGCCTGGCGAAAGAAAATGGGCGATATGAGAACCTGGCGTCCATCCTGGAAGAAGGAACCACCGGTCTGCACGACCAAATAGCGTATGATCCAACGATCATCGTCCAAGAGAAAGTCGGCGACTTTTCCGATCTCACTGTCGCTCGCGCTGACTACGTATCCCTCGATGTCTTTTAGGCTTCGCAACATGTGTATTTCCTTTCATGCTCCGCGGTACTGTTTGCTGTCCGGGAGCGCCGAGAGGGCTCGGCTCGGGCTGAGACTCAAGTGCCCGAAGGTCTCGGCGATGAGTTCGTGGCTTGCGGCTGCCCAATCCTCACGATCGAAGCCATGCGCGCGGCCGCGTGCCTCGTATTTCTCGTAAGCACGTTTGGCGATATCCGCATCGCAAGCAGCTCTCGCATTGCTGCGCGGCGCCCCTGCTGGCACCTGCGAAGAGCTCGTTGCGTGTTGGACGTGAGGGGAAGAATGAGATGTATGCTGCGACATGATGGTTCCTTTCCGATGGGTGAATCCGAGGACCACGCCGAGTCGGGCGTAATCCTCGGCTCCGCTGTGTCTCTACTGAATCTGCAGTTGGTCGTCGACCTCGGTCACGCCAGGAGCTGCCCAAGCGGCATCCGCGGCGTCCTCGATGGCCTGCCACGATGATGCGTGGCCAGTGAGCGTCACCTTGCTGCCTGACGAATTGACGTGGATCGACTTCGCATCCGCTGTCGCATGTCGCTGAAGCGCGGCCACGACCTTGTCTTTCACTTGGGAAGCAGAGGTCTGAGGCTTGAGGGTGATGGCATTGAAGACCGAGACAACACCCGCAAGATAGCGAACCGCACGAGCCGCAGCCTCACGCTGGTAATTCCAGGTGACCTGACCTTCGAGGGTGATTGCGCCTTGATGGACCTTGGCGGTAACCGCATTGGGGACGTAGACGTCCCACTTGAGAGCACTCTGTGTCGCGGCGGCGATGTCTGAGTCGGTGCGAACATGGTCGGAGAGGAGCTTGACCGTGAGATCTTGCGCAACGGTGCGAACGCCGCATACGCGCTTGGTAGCGTCTTCGGCCGCCCATTTTTCCGGGAAGGTGTCGACAGCTCCTAGAAGCGTGACGACCCCTTTGTCCACGCTGACCCCGATCTGGGCGGCGTTGACCTTGGGATCCCAGCGCAGTTCTTGCTCGATGTCTTCCTTCAACTGATTGTCGGTCTTACTCATGGTTTGCTCCTAGTTCGGTGAATGATTGCAGCTAACGCATCCTGCTTTTGCGGGAGCGTCTACAGCAAGTCCGTGAGCACGATGCGTGCCATTGCGTTTGGTCGCGCTGGAGGAAGGCAAGTGGATCCAAGCGGCGGAGTTCGCACACCCAAATGCATTCAAAGTGAACGAGACATCACATCATATTGACCGCCAAAGACCGAGCCGAACGCCCCCATTGAGCACGTACGGTTGGCGGCACGCATCGTGCAGTGCCACGTGCTAGCTCGACCGGTCGGAATGAGCCAACCTCCACCCAAAGGAACCCCGATGAGCACGACCCATCAACACACCTTCGTTTTGGCATTGGCCATCAGCCTGGTTGCATCTTGCTGCCCTACCACCGGCGCGGCAAAGCATCACGACGAGGAGCTGAAGCTGGTTGCGACACACTTGGCGAACTTCGATGACCTCGACTACAACGTGTTCACGAATCAAAAGTGGACCGAGCTTCACCGTAGCCACTCACACGACATCCTGGTCCACTGGCCCGATGGCCACGTCGCGAAAGGTATCGACAAACACATCGATGATTTGAAGGCGATGTTCGTTTGGGCGCCGGACACGAGGATCAAAGAGCATCCGGTCAAGCTGGGACAAGGGCAACCATTGGCCACTGGAAGAACGGCGTCATGGATGAGGAGTACCTATTCTGGGATAACCAAGAGTTCATGAAAGAAATTGGCCTCGGGAGATAGCATTGGCATGTTGATGGCGCACGTCCTCACTGAATCCATGCGTGCCTACAGGACAAGACTCGAAGCCGGCTGGGTCGAGATGGCTCTATGATTTGAGATAGGCGATGCGTTCGGGCGCACCTGACAGCCTCCGTACCGTCGTCGTCGCCCTGATTACCAACCTGGCGACCGCTCTTGCCAAGCTCGTAGCCGCTCTGTTCTCGGGTTCAAGTGCGATGTGGGCAGCGGCATTCCATGCCTTTGCGGATAGCGGCAACGAGGTGCTGTTGCTCATCGCTCAGCGGCGCAGCGGTCGCCCAGCAGATGAGCAGCATCCACTCGGCCACGGCCGCGCGGCGTATTTCTGGGCACTCATCGCGTCCATGGCTGTCTTTGCGCTCGGCGCCCTGCTTTCGGTTCATCAGGGCATCGAGGGGCTTCTCCACCAAGAGCCGCTCTTGTCATTTCGAGTCGCCTACCTGATCCTTCTCATCTCGTCTTGCCTCGATGGAGCCTCGTTGTTTCAAGCGCGCGGCCAACTCAGAAAGGAGGCTCAGGCGCTGGAGCGAACCTTCCGCGAGCAGCTTAATCTGGGCTCGGATCCGGTCGTGCGAGCGGTGTTTGCGGAGGACGCCGCCTCGCTTGTGGGCAACCTCATCGCCTTCGTGGGGATCGCGCTTCATCAAACCACTGGGTCTGCGATTCCCGACGGGATTGCGGCCATTCTGGTCGGACTTCTTCTCGGCTTCGTTGCCTTTCAGTTGGCCAAACGCAATGGCGACATCCTCATCGGAGGACAGGCAGCCGCGGCGTTGCGCCGCAAGATCGGCACCATGATCGCCGCCCAGCCTGGCATCGTGGCGGTATCGGAACTGGTGGTGACATTTATCGGACCTCGGCAGGCGTGGGTCGTGGCACGCGTTGCCATCGACGCGACGATCGACGGCGCTGGTGTCGAGAAACTGGTGCGGGCGACGGAGACCTTCCTGCGCAGCAAATCCCCGGTGATTGTGCGCGTGGATATCGTTCCGCGTGGGCGTTGACAGCTACCTATTCGAGCGTCGCAGCAAGCTCAGCAGGAAGAAGCCTGCCGCGACGAGGACGATCATGGAGCCCGGTGCCCGGTGCAGCGCGAGGGACAGCCATGTGCCGAGTGTCGTGGAGGCAATCGAGACCGCCACGGAAATGGCGAGCATGCCTCGCAGGCTGCGGGCGAGGCGTTTGGCGGTGGCCGCGGGAATGATGACGAGCGAGCCGACGAGAAGGACGCCGAGGTAGCGCAGGCCGAGAGCAATTGTCAGAGCAAAAACGAGCAGGAAGAAGAGATTCAAGCGACGGACGTTGATTCCGGTTGTGTGCGCGATCTCCGGCGAAACGAGCGCCAAGACGAGTCGATGTCTCTGCCAAACAACGAATACCACAACGCCAAGGGATAGGATGAGCCCTAGCGTCGCCTCAAGCGTGGTCAAGTGACCCACGCCGCCGAAGAGTGCTGCGATGAGTTCGTCTCCGGAGGTGATGAGGCTACCGATGGCGAGAGCTGTCGAAAACACCACACCAATGATTGTCTCTGTGGCAAGCCGTGTCCTGTTTTCGATGCCCCAAACAAGCAGCGTTCCCACGAGAAGCGCGGCTACGCCACCCAGGATGGGATGAACTCGCAGTAGGATCGCCAAACCGATCCCGGGAAGCGCGATGTGCGAAATCGCGTCTGCGGCAAGAGTCATCCGGCGCATAACGGCGAAACAGCCGACCAAGCCAGCGGCTGCGCCGGCCCCTATGGAGAGCGCGATGGCGTTAGGGTCGAAGGTCATTGTGAACGTGGTAGGCCACTGGTGCGCCATACAGGTCGGCAAGCAGCTTGGGCGTAAGAACGCTCTCCGGAGCCCCAAAACAAGTGCGACCGCGCGACAAGCACAGAACATTGGTGGCGTGCTGATAAACGACGCTCAGATCGTGCGAGATGAACAGGATAGTCATGCCGCGTTCCTTGCGCAGACGCTCGAGCGTGGCATTGAGCGTGTCCTGCCCCGGCTCGTCCACGCCTGCGGTGGGTTCGTCGAGCAGCAACACCGTCGGGTGTCCAATGAGTGCCGCCGCCACCAGCAAGCGCTGAAATTGGCCTCCCGAAAGCGCTCCGATGGGTTTGCCGACAGACTCCAACTTCAGTCCGACGAGTCCTAGGGCGTTGGTGATGTCAACTTGCGACGCATAGGCGACGGCTGCCTTTGCGCGCAGGAAATCGCTACCTGTGATAGGCAGGTCGCGTTCGATGTCGAGCTTTTGCGGGACGTAGCCGAGCTTTGTGTTTGCCTCCCACCGGATGGTGCCCGTGTAGGGTAGGGCTCCGATCAAGGCCTTGGCGAGAACACTCTTGCCCGCGCCGTTTGGCCCAATAATCGCCAGGGCGCTTCCATGGGCGACTTCGAAAGACAGTCTTTCGATGACGTTCATCCGGTCGAAACCAACAGAAAGGCCAACGACCTCAAGCGCCGGACAGCCTGCTTCGACAGCACTGCGCATGTTTCGATGCCCGTTGGCTACGCCGAGAGCTTCTTCGCAATCAGTGCCACGTGACTGCCCTGGAATCGCGCCCCCTCAAGCTCGTTCTTGCTTGGCATGCGTTCACCCTTGCCGCCGGCAATCGTAGATGCTCCGTACGGCGAGCAGCCGGTGATCTCATCGATGCGGGTCTGGCCCTGGAATGCATAAGGCAATCCGACAATGACCATACCGTGGTGGAGGAGCGTGGTGTGGAAGCTCAGGATAGTAGATTCCTGGCCGCCGTGCTGGGTCGCCGAACTCGCAAAGACGCTGCCGACCTTGCCGATGAGCTTGCCTTGGGCCCACAGGCCACCGGTTGCATCGAGGAACTGTCGCATCTGCCCAGCCATGTTTCCGAAACGAGTCGGTGTTCCGAAGATAATGGCACCGGGTTCCACCAGGTCGTCTACGGTCGCGATGGTGACGTTAGCGAAAGCCTTCTGTGCGTCCGTCGCCCCCATCATCCGCACGATGTCGGGCGAGAGGGTCTCGGGGACGCGCTTCACCGTCACGTCGACGTCTGGAACTTCGCCAGCGCCTTCGGCGACCGCCTGTGCAAGTTGATAGACATGCCCGTAGGTCGAGTAGAACAGTACCAGTAGTTTCATCGTTGCTCCCCTTCAATCGATATGGGCAGAACCGCTGGCTCACCAGTCGAGATCTCCCTGCCGTTTGGCAGACGCATGTCTTGCAGCAATCGGGCCACCGATAACTTGCGTAGGCACACCTTCTTGCACCAGACGGGCTGACATGTTCAATCAAGATGAAGCGGCTTCTCAATCAATTCGATGGAGAACCTTGCGGGGGCCGATAGGGTTCTGCTGGTCGGTCCTTCCGTGACGAAGCTCCATTTTCTAGGGTACGTGCAGAAGCACGTGCCCGCGCTTGATCCAGTTATCGTTGGCATTGAGACGGCCGATCATCCCACGGATCGCCAGTTCGTCGCTCATGTGCGGCAGCATTTTCACAAGGCGCTGCCAGGGCTCGCCATCGCCCCAGAGAGCGGAAGTTAGTGGCCAATGGCCAAACTTGGCGAAGTATGCCATCAATACCAAGCCCAGCGCTGACTCACGCATATAGGATCCCGGAGTAGAGTAGGGTGGAGTAGCGAGATGGACTGGCTTGGAAAGATCACAGAGTTCTGGCCGCACCTGGCCGTGGCTTTCCATCTGTTGGCCTCGCTACCGGCCTCGGCGCACGCGCTTTTGCACAAGCGCGATACTCGCGCCGCAACGCTTTGGATCGCCTTCATTTGGTTGATGCCGGCGGTCGGTTCGCTGCTCTACCTCACTCTGGGAATCAACCGCATTCGCCGCCGGGCGCTGATGCTTGGCGTGCATCGAGTCCCTGGTCGACCGATTCCGCAAGACCTCGACGAGCGCGAATATGCGGGCACGGAACACTTGAAACTGATTGCCCGTGTCGTCAGTCGGGTCGTCGCCGAACCGCTGACGGCTAAAAACCGGGTACGGCCGCTGGTCAACGGCGACGAAGCCTTTCCGGCCATGCTTGCCGCGATTGAATCCGCGCAACAGTCCATTTCGCTGGTCAGTTACATTTTCGATAACGACGCCAGCGGGAGAGAATTTGCCGACGCTCTTGGTCGCGCCGCCAAGCGCGGAGTGGCCGTGCGGGTCCTGATTGATGCTGCCGGGATGCGGTACTCATGGCCCTCCATTACCTATCGCCTGAACAGAGTAGGCGTCCGATGTGCCAAGTTTCTGCCTGCGTCTCTCCTGACGCCGTGGCGTGTGGCAACGATCAATCTGCGAAATCACCGCAAAGTATTGGTGGTGGACGGGCACACAGCGTTTACCGGCGGGATGAACATCCGGCACGGCAACGTTCTGTCGGCCCACCCCCCAAGTCCCGTCCAAGATCTCCACTTTCGCATCGAAGGTCCCGTGGTTTCCCAACTGCAAGATGCATTTGCCAACGATTGGGCGTTTACGACGGGTGAAGTCCTCGGCGGTCAGACCTGGTTTCCCCAATTGCAGGGAGAAGGCGCCGTCATTGCACGCGTCATTGTTGACGGTCCCGACGCCGATTTCGAGAAGGCGCGCTGGACGTTGCTGGCGGCGTTGGCGGAGGCGCAGACGTCCGTGCGGATTCTCACGCCATACTTTCTGCCGGACTCAGCGCTCGTCACGGCATTGAACCTGGCGGCGCTGCGTGGGGTGCGGGTGGACGTCGTATTGCCCAGCAAGAACAATCTGCCCTTCATCCATTGGGCCTCGCGAGCGATGTGGTGGCAATTGATCGAACGTGGCTGTCACATCTGGCTGACGCCGCCGCCGTTCGACCACTCGAAACTCATGGTGGTGGACGACCACTGGGTCCTACTCGGCTCGGCGAACTGGGATGCCCGCAGTCTGCGCCTGAATTTCGAGTTGAACGTGGAATGTTACGGTCGGGAGCTGGCGCGCGACTTGGTGGCGGTCATAGAAAAGAAACTGGCCGATGCGCACGAGGTCACGCTCGCCGAGGTAGATGCGCGGACGATCCCGGGAAAGGTGCGCGATGCGGCTGCGCGGCTATTCTCACCGTTCATCTAGACTAGCGGTTGAACCTAGTGGTACGTCATATTGATTGAGTCAACTTGCTGCCGGGACGCATTTGCTATGCAAGTAGCGAAACGGGCTGCGTCCTAGCGTTGGCCCGAAATCTGCTGTGGTTACCTCATCACAGGTGCTGATGGCAAGCAATCGGACTGACGCAAGGACTGACGCAAGGATTGGAACGAACGCGATTACCGGGCTGACTAGCAGTGAAGCTATCGGCCGTTTGCGCCAGTTTGGGCCGAATTCCATTCCCGACGCTTCGGCGCATCTCGTTCGCAGCGCGCTCGGCAAGTTCTGGGCGCCAGTGCCTTGGCTGCTTGAGACTGTCATTGTGCTCGAGGTTGGTCTACACAATTATGTCGAGGCGTCGGTCATCGCGGTTCTTCTCGTATTCAACGCCGCACTCAGCTTCTTTCAGGAAAGCCACGCGCAGGCAACCCTCACCGCTCTCAAGTCGCGGCTCGCTCTCTCGGCATCGGTACGCCGGGACAGCCTCTGGAGCATTGTCGGGGCCGACAATCTCGTGGTCGGCGACGTTGTCAAATTGTCGCTAGGCGGAGTCGTGCCCGCGGATGTTCGACTTGTGGAAGGCTCAGTTCTCATCGACCAGTCCATGCTGACCGGCGAATCGGTGCCTATTGAAGCAGGTCCTGGTCTGCAGACCTACGCTGGAGCGCTGGTTCGGCGAGGTGAAGCAGTCGCCGAGGTCACCGCCACGGGAACGCGAACCAAATTTGGGCGGACGACCGAACTCATTCGCACAGCTCACGTCGTAAGCACGCAACAAAAGGTTGTCTTTCGGATTGTTCGCAATATTGCCCTCTTCAACATCACCATCATTGCGCTACTCGTAACCTACGCCCTGGTTCACGGGATGCCACCACGGGAAATGGTCCCCTTGATTCTGACCGCAGTGCTCACATCGATTCCGGTTGCGCTGCCGGTGACGTTCACGCTCGCTGCCGCGATCGGCGCCAAGGCCCTGGCCAAGATTGGCGTTCTTCCCACCCGACTTTCGGCCGTAGACGAAGCAGCCACGGTGGATGTGCTGTGCGTCGATAAGACCGGCACGCTGACGCAAAACGAGTTGAACGTAACGGACATCCGGAGCATGGACGGGTTCGACGAGGCGCATGTGGTTGGACTGGCTGCCCTGGCGAGTTCGGAGGGTGGACAGGATTCGGTGGACGCGGCGATCCGCTTGTCCGCCTCGGCCCGAAGTGCAGTCGACCTGCCGAAACTCGTCCGCTTAGTCCCATTCGATCCAGCTACTAAAATGTCCGAGGCATCTGCAACAAGCGCGGATGGGGCTTCAGTCTGGATCGTCAAAGGATCCTTCACCGTCGTCAAGAACCTAGCCCAGACCCCGGGAAAGGCGTCGGATGTTGCGGACGAGCTTGAAAAGAAGGGATTTCGGGTGTTAGCCGTTGCGGCTGGTCCAAGGAAGGCCATGCGCTTGGCCGGCTTCATCGCACTCAGCGATCCTCCCCGAAATGATTCGGCGGAGCTCGTCACCGAGCTGCGGACGCTGGGCGTGCGCACCATCATGGTCACCGGCGATGCCCCAGCGACGGCAGCTATCGTTGCTCACGCAGTGGGTTTGGACGGGGGGGTCTGTCCGGTCGGCGCGAATCTCGACGGGGTCCTTGCGGAGAGCTTTGCCGTCTTTGCCGGCGTTCTTCCTGAAGACAAGTTTCGCTTGGTTCAGGAATTTCAAAAGAGCGGTCACACAGTCGGAATGTGCGGTGACGGCGCCAACGACGCCCCGGCGCTCCGCCAAGCGCAAATGGGGATTGCCGTTTCGACGGCCACCGATGTTGCCAAGTCCGCCGCGGGCATCGTGCTGACCGAGGCGGGACTGGGAGGAATCGTGGCGTCGGTGAAGGAAGGCCGAATCATCTTCCAGCGCATCCTGACCTACATCCTGAAATCCGTGACTCACAAATTCTTGGGGGCGCTGTTCTTATTGGCCGGAATTCTCATGACCGGGCACGCCGTTCTCACGCCCTTGTTGCTGGTGATCGCGATGATTACGGGCGACTTCCTCTCCATGCTGGCCACGACGGACAATGTGCGTGCGTCGTCGGCGCCCAATGTCTGGCACGTCGAAAGTATTACTGCTGGCGGCATCTTTCTGGGGTTCTTCGACTTGGTCTTTTGCACCGGCGTTCTGGCGGTTGGGAAATATTCTCTGGGCTTTGGCGTTGAAACGCTGCAGACATTGTCCATTGTGACGCTGGTCTTTAGTGGACAGGCCGTTCTCTACGTCGTCCGAGAACGCAGGCACCTTTGGAGTTCACGCCCGAGCACTTGGCTGATGGTTGGATCCGCTGCCGATCTGCTGATCATCGCCACACTCGCCACGAGAGGAATTTTGATGAAACCGCTCCCGGTGACCGTCGTGGTGGTCCTTCTGGCGGTCACGCTTGTGTTCAGTCTATTGTTGGACTTGATCAAGGCTCCGGTATTTCGCCGTCTGAGAATTGTCTGAGCCAGACTTGGCGACTCCCACAGCCGTGTGAGAAAGAAGCGACCGAGCATACCGTCTATGCGACTGCGCTCTACACTGGGCCACGCATGGGGAGTTGTGGGGCCTGTGGTGGACTGACTGCGACCTAGATCGCTGCCCTATAACGGTGCGGCGGTCCTACAGGCTGGCGCCGAAGTCCGGCAAGCCGCGCGCCGTGCCGATCAACCCGACGCTACTGCCCGTCCTTCGCCAGTGGCGGAACGAAGGCCCGGCCTCAGACGTCCGAAACGGCAGCCACGACGCCACCACCATTCCCCCCGTGTTCGACCGAACCTCGGGTTGGCCCATATCGAGGCGAGGACTTCGCTATCGCTCAGAAGTGCACACCGGTGTCGATGTAGTAGAAATCCTTGTACAGAGCGGCAAGGTCTGAGTCCGTGGTAGTCGGTGGATCCCAACTCTTCACCGCTTGTTCCGACACGATGGATCGCCCCGATCCATCCGTGAATCTCAAGGCCAGGGGTAGCGTGAAAGGTCCGGCCCCTTGCGGTAGCACCCAAGTGCCAAAGCGCTCTTGCGGTCTGGCCTGCGTGTAGTTGGGGTCGCGTTTCATCGACACCCAGTCGCCGGACGGGAGTCTGGCTTCGACATTCACCAATGATCCGAGACCGGAAACATTGACCACGCTGAAGGCGAAGTAATAGGCGCCTCCGTTTTTCACCAGGATGTAGATGTTGCCGGTTACCGGGCAGGGCACGCGGCGATAGCGTGTCGGGATGACTCCATCCACCATTTGCCCATTGGCATCACCGGTCTGCAGGCGGGCCATAGCTATGTCCGACAGATCCAGGTGGAGGCTTTCATTGGGCAGTGGATCGTGGTCGAGCGGCGGCACTGGTGGCGCGGGCGGAAGCGGACAACCGTATTTGAAATCAGAAACCTCGCCGCAATGGTCGCGCCCTGAGCCGCAACACCACTTGGAATTGGCCGAGCAGGGACAGGAATCGACGACTTGCAGGACGATGGGCGGGGTGTAGCCAGTGCTGCCGGGCAGATAGTCGGTACCGTCTTTGTTGGTACGCACGAGCTGAAAGCATTCGCCGCAACTCAAGTAGTTGTCGTTGTCTCCTGGGAGGCTGGGCCAGAACTGGGTGTAATAGTCGCCATCAGGGGCTGCGAAATTCCCGCGCAGCGTGGTGTTGGCGGGGTCTTGGCAGAGATCGGGGTAGGTCTTGCAGAAGGTCGTGCAGAGTTTCCCTAAGGTTGGATCGGTGAAATGGAAGGCCGTCGTGCAGAGCCCGTACAGGCCGAATGCGCAAGCCCCGCCGGAAGTCAGTCCGAAGTGTGTCGAGCGGGAATAGTGCCAGGGTTCATTGTCAGAGACGCAATGGACTTCCGGCCAGCGGCCCGAAGTACAGGCCCTGCTATTGACCACGGTGCATTGAGGCGAGCCAGGTCCGCCGCACGAGCTACAGTCTTCGGACTTGTCGTCGTTGCTGCAGTACTGGGCGCAGCACACGCCGTCGGTCAGAGCCCACGCTCCGCATGAGTTTGCGGCTGCATCTGGACGGGGACCGGGGCTGCGCAGAGTTGGGTCCTCGGAAACCGTGGGACCGATGCAGACAAGGGGTGCATCCACGGCTGCGTCGGGCGTTGCGCCGCCCGCCGCCGAACCGCCGCTTGCTGTCGTACCCGCCGTGGCAGTGGATCCGCCTGTTCCGCTCGCGCTTCCTGCCACGCCACCTCCACCCGTCCCGCCAGTCTGAACCTTGCCGCCTGCGCCGCCAGCAGCGGTTCCTAACGAACCCCGCAGGCAGCCTGCCGCGAGTACGAAGCATCCAAGCAGCAGAATACGCCGGCATCCCGCACTCGGAATCAAGTTGCATTCTGCTTTCAGGTGCATCCTCCTATTCTGGCACATGTGGCCAGATTGGCACACGCACAAGCGACGCTGCTTCTGGTCCGTAGGAGCAGGCCATGCCGAACTCGCCTATTGTCCATGCGATCTTGTTGCGTTGTGGCGGCGACGCCGCAAAACGAGTTATGCTGCCGGCGAAAGGAGTCTTCCATGTTTGCACGGCTTGGCCACGAGACTCGCTATTTCGTCTGCATGGTTCTTGTGGCTGTGTGGACTTGTTCGTAGTCGGGGTTTTCGGTGCTGCCCCCTGTGTAACCCACCATGGTCTGTAGCACGCCTGGCAACTTGCGGATGAGCTCTTGTACGCCCCAGAAACAGCCACCCGAGAGCGTCGCGATAGCCTTGTCATTGCCTTGAGGATTGGAAGGCTTGGGGGCCTCGACGCCGAGAAGCGGCAAGTATTGTCCGTACCCCGTAGCCGCCATTTGTTCCACCGGGACAAAGCGCATGGCCGCGGAATTCATGCAGTAGCGTTTGCCCGTGGGTGCTGGACCATCATCGAAGACATGGCCCAGGTGCGAATCGGCACGCCGCGACCGCACTTCGACCCGCGATTCCAAAAGGGAATCGTCGGACTTCGTCACGACGTTGCCGGGCTCGAGCGGTCGCGTGAAGCTGGGCCAGCCCGTTCCGTTCAACAAGGCGACGAAATACGTCGTCGCGTGCAGCCTCGACCAACTCGACTGGGAGCACTCGCAGCACATAGGCGGCGACGTGGTGGACGAGGTCCGCCGGCTGAAGGCATCGGCTGGGCCGGCGTTGCTGTTTGGGGTAGCAGCGAATTGCTGCAGACGCTGATCGCCGCCGAACTCGTCGACGAAAGATTGAAGCGCGCGTCCTCGTCGTCGGGCGCGACCACGAGCGCACACACGCCTACACGTTCAAGCCATCCCCTATTCCCGGGGAACGCCTGGCGTACTTGAAAGCGTTGCCCGGCGGTCGGAATATGTCTATAGTCACTAGACACATTGAACGGAGCCCCTCGTGAACGCATCAATCGTCGACCTTCGCTACAAGACCAAGCAGATTCTCGAGGCACTGGACCGGCGAGAGACCGTCTCGGTTCTTTATCATGGCAAGGTGAAGGGTCGGCTGGTGCCAGCAGCGTCGGCGGACCGCAAGAAGGTGCAGGACAGTGCCTTCTACGGCATGCGGGCGAAAGACCGTACGCCAGTGCCAGAGGTGATGCAGACGCTCAGGGGCGGACGGTATCGTGATCTTTGATACGGACGTCCTCATCTACGCGCAGCGTGGCACGCGCCGGGCAGCGATCGCCATCGATTCGGCGGCCGAAAGATTCGTTTCCGTGCAATCACTGATGGAGTTGCTTCAGGGGGCGCGCGACAAAGACGACCTGAGGATCATCAAGAGGTTCATGATCGAGCTGTCGTTTGCCGTGCTCCCCTTGAGCGAAAACGTGGGGCATCGGGCGCTCGTGTACATCGAGGAGTATGGGCTTTCGTCGGGGTTGCGCGCGGCCGACGCGCTCATCGCCGCCACCGCTGTGGAGAACGTCATGCCGCTCATGACGGCCAACGCGAAGCACTTCCGGGCCATCAGGGATCTGGAACTCGTCGTGTTCAAGCCCTAGAGGTCCGGCTCCTTACATCTCGGGCGTACTACGCGCACCGCAGGGCAGCCTAGCGAGGCGCCGGGCCACGGTGGCGGTGAAGGGCGCGTTGGTAGTCCGCGGTCGACGAACACGGAGCTGCAACAAATTCCGGCCTCGCACGTCTCCCTTAGTATGATGGGCACCCCATGAGAACGATTCCGCAATGAGCAGCAGCATCGAGGTCGAGAATTTCACCAAGCTCTACGGCGAATTCCGCGCCGTCGACGACATTTCCTTCAGCGTGGAAGAGGGATCCATCTTCGCCTTCCTGGGGCCCAACGGCGCGGGGAAAAGCACGACCATCAATACCCTTTGCACCATCCAGGAAAAGACGCGCGGAACCTTGCGCATCAACGGGAACGACGTGACCTCCGACCAGGCCAAGGTTCGCAAGGACATCGGGATCGTGTTCCAGGAATGCACCTTGGACTCCAAGCTCACGGTGCGCGAGAACTTGAAGCTCCATTGTGACTTCTACGCCGTGCCCAAATCGGAGATCAAAGAGAGGATCCAGTTCGTCCTGAGGCTGGTGGACATCGAGGAGTGGCGGAACGCGCCGGTCAGCGCCCTGTCCGGGGGCCTAAAGCGGCGCGCGGAAATCGCGCGGGGATTGGTTCACTTCCCCAAGGTTCTGTTCCTGGACGAGCCCACCACGGGCCTCGATCCCCAGACCCGCGCCAATGTCTGGGACTACATAAGCAAGCTGCAGAAGCAGAAGAACATCACCATCTTCCTCACGACCCACTATCTGGAAGAGGCGGAGATCTGCGACCAGGTGGCCATCATCGACCACGGGAGGATCGTGGCGCACGACACTCCGTACAACCTCAAAAAGCAGTACACCCGCACCACGACCAGGATCAAGACTTCCGACCCAGACCCCCTGCTCCGCTATTGCGCCGAGAAGTCACTTCCCGTCGCCCGTGATGGCGAGGGTGACGGCGATGGGCTCTCGATCACCTCCTCGGACATCGGCGCAGTGATGGAGCTCGTCTCGCTCTTCAAGGGTTCTATCCAAGATATCGAGATCAACAAGGGGAAGCTCGACGACGTCTTCATTTCCCTGACGGCCAAGAAGATCGGAAACTGATGCGCGCGATACGAGCGATCCTGGCGAGGAACCTGATCAAGTTCTTCCGCGACAAGATGCGGTTCTTCTTCACGCTGTTCATGAGCGGGTTCCTGCTCTTCACCTTCTCGTTCGTGATGAAGTCTGCCGTCGCTGGTGTGGCGCACCCCATGAACTACCTGGTCTC
>Ga0182027_10002601_pt1 | contig 29132 bp, 34 predicted proteins | sample 712E1DmetaG_FD_121300 | JGI IMG/M metagenome (GOLD analysis project Ga0182027, IMG submission 121300) | Permafrost microbial communities from Stordalen Mire, Sweden - 712E1D metaG (Illumina Assembly) | ecosystem: Environmental > Terrestrial > Soil > Wetlands > Permafrost | place: Sweden...
AAAAAGGTTTTACATTAATCGAACTCCTCGTAGTCATCGGAATTCTCGCTATCCTCTTCTCAATCGTTTTAATCGCTATCAACCCGGCCAAACAATTTGGTCAGGCCAATGACACAAAACGAAGAAGCGATACGCTTCAGATTTTAAACACCATTCATCAATACGTGGCCGAGCATGCAGGAATACTTCCAACGGGATTGGGAGATGGTAAAACAGCTATACCTGTTGCCGATATCGGAAATGGGTCAGGAATGATTGACCTTTGTGATCTCTTAACGCCAACTTATATTTCAGCCTTACCTGTTGATCCGGCAGTCTCTGGTGGACAAACGGCTGGCGTAGCTAAACCGGCGGGGGAAGCTCTAACAAAATCTGACTGTGACGGACACACGTACGATTCAGGTTATCAAGTTGCAGTAGACGCAAATGGAAGAGTAACAGTCTCTGCTTCACATGCAGTCGGAACAACGCCAATCAGTATAACTAGATAGAATCTATAATTTCATAGATTACAACTCCTGAAAGGGAGTTTTTTTATGGTTGAATTGACTTTCTCTCAACTTTCCCTATAATGTCTTGATTATGCCGCTTGATAACGAAAGAAGAATTAACGCTAATTTAGCAGTTGATGCCAAAGACGACAATAAGGACTTGTTCTTTGGAAATCCGGATATTATCGCATTCCTGGAACATCCAGGAAAAATAAGAGTATCCATCGTATGGAATGACGGTCTGCATGGCCCTAGGCCAATATCCTTAACTAGACTAACCTTATCTGAAGGAAATGAAATAGTTCAAGGAACACTTAATACAAACGACCAGGATTTGAAAAATCTAGCCACAACTGATCATCAAAATCCTTCAACTGTTTTAAGCGAAGCTGGACACAGGCAACTTATGAAAACCATGAAGCATTATTATCATGAACTCGGCATAGCGTTAATAAACCACGACAACATTGATGATCTAATAAAAGCTGATGTAATTCGCGTTAAGCTACCTGGCCATGAATAATCAACTACATAAAACATAATCTTTCCTTGACTTTTTCAATTTTCGTCCTATAATAACAGCATATGACTTCTTCATCCGTAGAAAGAGAAACGCCGGCGGAAACAAGAATCGTTATCCCCGACTTGGATCTAATAGAATATTTAAGAACAAAAAAAGACGAAAAAATTGGCGTAGTAGCCTTTGTCAATCATCTTCCCCATGATAATTACCATTTTGAATTAATAACTGAAGGAGAAAATAACCAGTTGGACTTTAAACCAATTAATGAAGCTTCTTTTACGAAAGGTCTTAATTGGTTTGAGAAAATGATGCAGGGAATAACCGGACTAAGCAATGAGGGGGAAAAAAATTTACAGGGAGAGACTATCGAAAATGGCGCCTTGTGGCGCAAAAGACAAATTGAAGCGCTGGAAAAAACAGATGATGTTCAAATAACGCCCCTATTTAGGAGCTTTATGGATAGGCTTACCGAGATGAAAACTGCAGTTTGGAAAGCCTCAGATCCGGTGGCTAGAGAGCATGAATATCTACCTCCCAAACCAAGCATCTAAAATCTTCTTGGCAATTGGCGCAGCTACGTTTGATCCTTCTCCGCTATTTTCCGACAAAACTGTGATGACAATTTGTGGATTATATGCCGGCGCAAAAAGCGTAATCCAGGCATGCGCTAGGGTGTTTGCTCCGCCATTTTCCGCAGTACCTGTTTTACAAGCCAAAACCACATGGCGCATGTCTGCCGAGCCGGAGGCCGGATCAACACCTAAAATGTTTTTGCCGTCAATCGGTAATTTTGCATTCTTGACTTCGTAATTAAACAACGGCCAGGCAACACCGCCCGGACTGCAAGCTTCCGTCATCCCCTCTTTGATTAAATCCGAAGAATGAGAATCCAATAAATTTTGACTGATAATTTCCAACGGCTGATCTTTTAGTAAATGCGGTTTATACAAAGTTCCATTATTGGCAATCGCCTGCGTCCAACCATTTACCTGCAAAGGAGTCGTCAAGAGGTATCCCTGCCCGATTCCATAATGGTAGGTGTCCCCGAGATACCACTGCTCACCGATATTTTTTAGCTTCCAATTCTGAGTCGGAACTGTGCCCGAAGCCTCTCCCCGTAAATCAATTCCCAGTGGCTCCCCCAGCCCAAAATTCCTTGCCGTTTCCGAAATCTTATCCACTCCGACTTTTTCCGCCAATTTGTAGAAAAAAATGTCATTCGAACGTTTTATTCCCTTAACTACATTTACATCGCCGTCTGTCCCGCCGTAACCGGTGTAATACCAATTTGAGAAAGAAAAAGATCCGATTGTCAAAATGCCGGTATCAGTGATTTGCCAATTTTCATCGATTACTTTATCTGCAAGTCCTGCCGAAGCTACGATTAATTTAAACGTTGAGCCCGGCGGATAAACTCCGGCAATGCTTCGGTTTAAAAGCGGCTGATTCTCTGAATCGGATAAAACATCCGAAAGCGTTAAATAAGAACTTGCGCTGGAAATTTTATAATCCTGCCTCATGGTAAAAAGATTCGGATCAAAAGAGGGTTTGGAAACTAAGCTCAAAATTTCGCCTTTGGGCGTAGAAACAATCGCTGCCCCTTTTTTAACGTCCTTCATAGCAGTAAATACCGCCTGTTGAAGTTTGGTATCCAGAGTTAATGTAATGTCTCTTCCGGCAACCGGATCATCCTGACCAAGTATTCTTACCAAATTACCTCCGGCATCCACTTCAAATAGCTGTTTCCCATCCGTCCCCTTTAACAGCTGCTCATATTCCTGCTCAATTCCGGATTTTCCGATTAAATCCGAAGCAAGGTAACCGCTATACATTGGGTCCGCCAGTTCATCCTTGGAAATCTGTCCGATGTAACCTAAAACGTGTGCAAAATCTTCTTTGTAAGGGTAACTACGCATTGAATCCACCTCCAAATTCCGATTTCCCGCAGCGATTGCCTTTAAAGCTTCTTCCTGAGTTAAAAGCACTACTTTGCCATTAATGTTTTCCCTAATTCCCGGCGTATTAAAAACCAGCGGAACGCCATTTCTGTCAAAAATTATACCTCTGGGCGCATGAATCGTAACGGTTTTTGTACGGTTGTTATTGGAAAGATATCTGTAATAATAGCCTTCTAAAACCTGCAGAAAAAATAATCTTACAAAAAGAATCCCGAAAACGACAACGCAAATTATCGGCAAAAAATAATTCCTGCTTAAATGATTATTCTCCCCATAATCCCAATTTCTTTTCTTGGAATCACCGCGTATTATATAATCTCCAAAAGCAATGCCCGGTTTATTCATGATAAAAAGTTAAAATTCAAAATTAAAAATGCAAAAATACAATTCAGAATTAAAAAGTTTCAAACTTTTAACTTTCACTTTTGATTTTTGAGTTTTGAATTAATTTGAACAACAATAATCCGATTATTGAGCTCAAAATTGCCTGAAAAATCAGACTATCGTGATATCCAATTAAGATCAGATACCCAAGACTTCCTAAAAACGACGTAACCAAAACAAAAGTATTGGTTGCAATTTCAAATTTGCTTTGATAAAGAAGGACAAAAAATAAAAAGGTGATGAAAAAAATACTGGAAATTCCCAAAGTCTTAAAGCTAACCAAATCTAGGAGAATTCCAAAAATAAAACCCAAAACAAGTAACCAATTTCCTCTTGATACAGCCATGAAAACGAGCAAACCCAGAAAAACAAAAGGAATAGTTGTAAGACTTGCCTCCAGGATTAAAGCGATTATTAAAAGGAAAAACGCCGAAAACTTCATTGATTATTAACGATAATAAACACTTTTGTGAGCTTGCTAAAATTAATTTTACTTTTAAGATTTGCTTTTTGAAAAAGATCGCTGGGAAATTTACTGACAGAAACAATTTCTCCGACAACCAAATCCGGCGGAATGCCTATCCCCCCGCTATTAACATCGCCTTTTGTTAAAACCGTATCTTTTTTTTGCAAAGTATCGGATAACACGACATCGCCCAGAATCATTTCTCCGCCGCCCTGACCTTCTATAACGCCCAACGCTTGCGTTGACATTGTTTTAGCCGTAAAAGACGAAGAAGAATTGGAAATCAACACTACGCTGGAAAGATAGGCCGAAGTTTTAATTATTTTTCCAATCAAATTATCTTCGTAAACCACAGCTTGACCGATCTTTACACCGTCATTTTCTCCTCTATCCAAAACCAGTGTCTCCGGAATCGAAATCCCCGGAATAAATCCGGGCGCACCAATCACATCTGCTTCCATTAAGCTTAAACTTTTGGGATTTTGAGTCTGAAACTGATCTCTTAAAGCCTTATTGTCTCCGATTAATTTATTCTGATCAATCAGTTTTTTTGTAAGCGCAATATTCTCCGCCTTTAATAATTCTATTTGCGCACTTGAACCAAAATCGGTGAGTTTTGCATAAACACCGTAAGTTAAAGCCTGAACGGGAGATAAAATCCCTTTTCCTAGCGAATCCAGTGGCTTAAGTAAGCCGATTTTTGAAGCGGCAAAAATTACGAAAGACAAAAAAAGTAAGCTTAAAAAAATGTATAAGAAATTATTTCTTCTCGGCATGAAACTATTTTAAACTTTTTAAAGCGGTGATACAAGCTTTATGGAGTATCGGGCAATTGATTGGGATCAATAAGAGTCATCTTTTCCATTTCACCTGTTTGGAGAGTGAATTTTTGTGGCTTTGACCCCGCCGGCATTACATCTAAGTCAGGCTCTGTTGTGAATGTTATTGATGGACCGAGCGGATCGCCCGGCAACGCATCTTCGACATGATCAACAACTATCCTTTTTGTCTCCTGTCTTCCTCTTCTGCCAATTCCAAATTTAAGAATCAGCTCTTGTTTTGGCTGAAGTTTTAAAATATCGGTAATAACTTTCCCTTCGTTATTTAAACTCTCCGGCATAAACAAATTATACCGAAAATATAATTTTAAAGCAATAATTTAGCTACTTATTCCGAATACTATTAATGTTCAAATATTGAGATTTTATATATCCAAGAGGGATTAACTAACCAGCAGAACTTTATAATTATCTACCAATTCCCCGCTATATCTACTCCGAACTCTTTTAGAACTTCTGCTAGCGCAGATATCGGAAGTCCTACGACATTAAAATAATCACCGGTAATATTTTCCATAAATAATCCGCCTCTTTCTTGTATTCCGTATCCGCCGGCTTTATCCATTGGCTCACCTGTTGCAACATATGCTTTTATTTCATCCTCATTTAATTTTTTGAATTTTATTTTCGAAGTTATATGTTTTGTGATTGATTTTTTATCCTCTATAACCGTAAATCCGGTGATAATTTCGTGCGTATTTCCGCTCAAAAGTTTTAATATTCGAACAGCATCTGCTTTTGATTTTGGCTTACCGATTATTTCTTTCCTAAAAATTACAACCGTGTCTGCTCCGATAATTATTGCGCCGGGATTTCTTTGAGCAATGACTTTTGCTTTCTCAAACGAAAGCTTTTCAACCATTTCCTGCGGAGTTTCGAATTCAATCTGAGATTCATCGAAGTCACTGGCAGCAACTTCAAAATTCAACCCGACCTGTTCTAGAATTTTCTTTCTTCTCGGAGATTTTGACGCTAAAATTATCTTTTTCATTAATTGGATTATAGCAGAAGTATTTTTAAAGAAACTTTTGCGAAATTTGACTTAATGATCGAAAACGGAACTTTGGAGCTTGTTTTAAAGATTTTAGAAGCAGTGAATTGATTTATTTGAAGCCACCGATGACTTTAACATACTGAAGATGCAGGATTTAAGAAACGATAACATATTTTGCTAATTGGCGAAGAATACGGGGATTTGTAACGCCCGCCGCCTGCTCAAATTGCTTGGGATTTCTTAAATATTCCTTTATCCGCCTAACGCTAAGTGATCCTCCTTGCATTTTTCCTAACAATTCAGGCGCGTTTTGAAAACCATCCACTAACGAATCTGCCGGAAAATTTTTTCCACCCCCAAAGGAAAGCCAATTGAAAAATCTGTAAGCTTCTTCTAACTCTTTTATGCTAAGCTCTTCCGCCCTAAGCCGCCCCGGCATCACCTTTGATACCGCTGAATTAATTTTTTTCGAAGTTAAATTTCTTCTTAAAACGCCTGCTCCTTTTGGCGCCAACGACAATCCACCGGCCGCAAGTCCCAAACCCAACATTAACTCAAGATCTAAGGTTATTTGACGCCGTTTGTTTTCCTGATCCGCTTGTTTTTTTAAATCCTGTTTGCGCTGGCTATCTTGATTCGATAAATTGGTCGACTGCTGATTCCAAGCTGCTTCCTTATCGGAATCTGCTGCTTTCCCAAGATTGGCTAAATATTGTTGTGTCATTGGATCATCGCTCATTGCACCTGCCGGAGTCGCATCAATAATAGAACCATCGGTTGCGACGGTAAACGCGTGAGCGCTAACACTGTCCAAAAAGCCTATGTCCCCATTGGGTCCAAGCGTACCGCTGTATCCGAATGCCATATTAACATAATAATCATCTGGTGTTTCCAAGTTGCTTGACAATAAAGCAAATTCTGCATTTGCCGTATCACAATCTTTTCCCGTTAATTTTACCGCCGCGTTAATAAAACTTTCAGGCGAACCATCTGTTTGATCTAGAATATTTTTATTTGAGGGGTTTATGGAATACGTATCTCCACCAACTTCTTCCGACAAGTCCCACAAATCTGCGTCGCTATATTTAAGTAAATTCAAAGCGTCTTCATTTAGCTTATTTAAATCAATAGCCGGTATGTGCTGTGTAGCATGAACAGATTCATCTGATTCGACTAATACTTCTTTTATTTGTATTGCCGAGCGCGCATTCGTAGATCCCAAAGCAACTTTAACCTCAAAAGTACCGTCTGCCAACCCATAAACTTGATATGAATTTATATCAATCGGATTACCGTCTATTCCCGTTATGATTAATCCGTATAAGGTCGTAGCTGCTTGCACGGGAAGCTTAAAACTGGCGCTACCTGAAGCATCCAAAACCATATTGCCGGTAAGTGCAGCTCCTGCAACTTTATCAATTTGATTAACTTTTTCAGATAATTGTTTACTGTCAAGCAAAGTTGCATTTTCAAGACTATTGTTTAAAATCCATTCACCATTTTTATATGCACTTGCTGTCGAGGTTATGTAATAACCGTTATTAAAAAAGTCTAAATTATTAGTCTCTATTTTCCAGTCTAAATGCGACTGTGGCACGCTTTCCGGAAAACCGGGCTTTTCATGATTTCCCACACTATTTGACAAGCCCGTTTCCGTGGTTGAGGAAAGTTGAGCTGAGTTGTAATCAGCAGATTCTGCGGCTTGGCCCTCAGCAGGTGTCCCGCCTTCGGTTGGAGCGGCTTCAGCACTGGCCTCTGCCTTGGCTGCTTCGGCTGCGGCAATCTGAGGCAATCTAAGATTAGTTGCTTCGGACGTAGCTCCTACTCCGGTAATAAGTACTCCGCCAAGCGTTGCGGCAAGTAAAGCATTCCTAACTATTCTTGGCACTCCTCTTGGCTTAGCACTGGCTACTGAATGCTTATAGATATCTTTAATATCAACACTAACTCCTAAAGATTTTAATTCTCCAAGAACTTCCTCCCTGCTAAGAGAAAAGTCTCTGGTTACTTCTTCCAGCATCTCCGGCGAGCTAAGCATTTGAGATATGGTATATGACAAAAGAAGAGCTCTGTCTTTTGAATCTAATGAGATAACTTCTTCAAGAAGCCTATCCAGCCTTAACAAAGTTCTTTTATCACCTTGCGTGTAACTTATTTGTTGTAAAATATCTCCCTTAAACGCTTTTATTATTCTAAGAGCCGGATGAGTACTTGATTTTCTGCGGATAAAACCGGAATCGGCTCCTCTGTCTATATACGTTTGGGGTAAACCGTTAAAAAGACCTTCGGCTTCGGAATCAAATAAATGATCCAGTTTAATCCTTAATCTTCTTGCTTCTTCCATTTTTTGTTCGCGTGCCATAGCCCCCAATCCTCTTAACTCCTCTATTAGACGTCTTCCGCCTATTTTCCCACCCACTGATTGTTCAAGCGCGTCTACTGTTCTTTCGAAAATTTCTCTTGGCTCTAAGGAAATTAATTCCAATGCTTCTTTTGAAAAGATTGCAGCTTGTAAACTTGGTTCCAGCAGCTTGACATTTTTCCCTTCAAAAAGTCTTCTTCTGCTGATTTTTGGAGCGTTTTTAATCATAGGGTCCGTTTGAATAATTTCGTTTCCAATATCAATAGCTACTGCCTGATAATCTCTTGCCGAAACGCTACTTCTAAAATCACTGAGAACATAGGCGTATAGTTTGGCGATTGCCCCTTCCTGTTCGGGAGTTGGATGCTCACCCTCAAAGTTAAGATTTGGTAATTGCAAGCGGTAGAAATTATCACCTTTTTCCAAAGCTCCTCCGCTGATATCTAATTTATTGCCGGCGTAAACAAACCGATCCGCTCTGTACCCCAACTCCTCATCTACGATAGAATGCTTGTTTTCCGTAAGAATGTGCCTCATGCCATCAATTGGAAGCTTACATACAAAAGCTACCATTGGCGCTAACGCTGAATAAGATGCCAAATACAATAATTGATCGTTGCCTTCATTCCGAGCAGCGATATTTAATCCTACGGCTGAAATTCCCAAGATCGCAATTTTAATACATTTTTCCATTAGCTCCCTATCTTGGTTAAGTAAGTCGGTTTTTACCCTGCGAGTTGTTCCTAGCGGCTCAACCGAAATCTCCGGCTGGTTAATTTCGCTTACAACTGCTTGCGCCTGTAAATTTTCGTGCTCAATTGATTGTGCCATAGATTTTTTGATTATAGCTGAAATTTATTCCGAAGTCAAACTATGGGATTTTATTTGAGGCCGCCGATGACTTTAACTCTTTGTAAAAGCGAATCGTCTTCCAAAACCTTGCCGGTTCCGCGGACAACGGATGTTAGCGGATCTTCAGATAGAATAACCGGAATATGCGTTCTTTCAATTATTAAATGGTCAAGCCCGGAAAGCAGTGATCCTCCGCCGGTTAGTAAAATTCCGTGCTCTAAAATATCCGACGTGAGCTCCGGCGGCGCATCTTCTAAAACATTGGCTACCGCCTCGATTATTTGAGTTAAAACAGGAGACAAAGCTTCGCGTACTTCAACCTCTGTAATTCTTAAACTCTTTGGCAGCCCGGTTTCTATATCTCTGCCTCTGATAATCGCTACCCTATCTTCTCTTTTCTCCTTATCCGCCTCCTCATTCCCCTCTTCTTTTGATTTTTGATTTTTGATTTTTGATTTTATATCGTAGGCACTGCCAATTTTAAGTTTAAGTTCTTCTGCTGTTTTGTCGCCGATTAAAAGCCCGTGCCTAAGTCTTATATAATGGATAATCGCCGCATCCATATCGTCTCCTGCTACTCTTAAAGATTTTGAAACCACAATGCCGCCCAAAGAAATAATCGCAATTTCGGTTGTCCCCCCGCCAACATCAACAACCATAATACCGTTTGGCGAAAAAACCGAAATGTTTTCACCGATCGCCGCCGCCATCGGCTCTTCAATTAAAAATGCTTCTCTTGCTCCCGATGCCAGAGTCGCTTCCCAAACCGCCCGCCTTTCCACTTCGGTTACCGATGAGGGAATGCCAATTGCCACTCTTGGCCTTGAAAAAGCCAACGGAATGGATTTTCCAACTTCGTAGACCTGCTGGATGTAATAAGAAATCATCGCCATAGTCGCATCAAAATCGGCAATCACTCCACCTTTTAAAGGCCTAACCGTGATAATCGCCGCCGGCGTTTTGCCAACCATTTTCTTGGCTTCCGTTCCTATGGCAATTACTTTTTTAGTTTTTTTGTGAATGGCAACGACAGACGGTTCGCGGATAACAATTCCTTTGCCCTTAACAAAAACTAAAGTATTGGCGGTGCCAAGGTCTATACCGATGTCATGGGAGAAAAGAGAGAATAATTTATTGAACATAAACAAAATTTTCTATACCATAGTAACATCTTAGGAGACTTTTTCCAATATGTCTGAATAAAAGCAGTAAAGATGCGAACAATCTAACTCCCAACAACCAAAATCCTCTTGCTCAAAATCCTGCGATATGCTAGGATTACTCTAATTCTTATAGATGAAATTATTAAACTTCTGTAACAAAACAATCGAGTATTCATTTTATCTGCTTTTTTTCCTCGTGCCGTTTGCTTTTACCAACGACACTTCCGAGCTTTTCGAATTTAACAAACTTTGGGTAACTTTTATTATTACCATTGTGATTGCCTTTGCCTGGATCACAAAAATGATTATCAAACGGCAGATGCGCATCCAACGAACACTTCTAGATATTCCGATAGTTTTATTTTTAGCATCTGAGATTATCTCAACTTTTCTTTCCATGGATCCACATACTTCAATCTGGGGTTATTATTCAAGATTTAACGGCGGACTGCTTTCGATTTTTTCTTATGTTTTCCTGTATTTTGCTTTCGTTTCCAATCTTAAAGAGGAAGAAAAAGAAAAAGAAGAAAAGTTTGAGTTTAAAAAAGTCTACATTTTTGTTATTGGCGTCGTCGCCTTCTTTATCGGAGCGCTTGTTTCATCGCAGATAAAAAGCTCAGGCAGTGTTGACTTTCCCTATCAATTATTCGCAAATTTAATCACCGTATTAATCTCGTTTGCAATTATTATGAAAGCGGCCCCCGTTGGCATTATCAAAAGATCTCTTTACGCAATTTTGTCATCGGCTTTTTTGGTTATTTTGTGGGGAATTCCATCACATTTCGGCTACGATCCAACCTGTCTTTTGTTTAGAGGAACGCTTGACGTTTCCTGCTGGACGAACGATTTTCAACCAAAAATCCGTATCTTTTCAACTCTTGGACAGCCCGACTGGCTGGCAGCATACCTCGCCGCGCTAATTCCTTTAATCGGCGCGCTCTTTCTTAATTTTACAACCGAAAGCAAAATTGTCTTTAATAAAACCTTATCTTTTTTCAAAAACCAAAAGTTTTGGATGGCTACGGCCTTATTTGTCTTTTTTGCAATTTCTTATCTCGCGTTGCTTTACACCAGAGCGCGCTCCGCAGTTCCAGCCATCTGGATCGTTATTCCGCTGCTTTTAATCTGGTATTTCTGGTTTTACATCAAACCAAAATTTGAACTTAAAAAATGGAACTTGGACTTTAAATTGGCCATACTCTTATTTTTAGCGCTTGGCGTTGTAACCTTTTTCGCCGGACAGCCATTTGGACAATTGCAAAAATTTGAATTTCAAAACATAATATCGCACTTTAATAAGCCTGCGGTGACAAAAACAATTGCCAAAACAGCAGCACCAACTCCCCCACCCTCTCCCGTTTCAACCGGAGAACTCGGTGGCACCGATTCAAGCACAATCAGGCTGTTGGTATGGCATGGCGCAATTGATATTTGGAAAAATAATCTGATTTTTGGCAGCGGCCTGGAAACTTACGCTTACGCTTATTATCAATACCGACCGGCGGCCCACAATCTTACTTCCGAATGGAAATATCTTTACAACAAAGCTCACAATGAGTATTTGAATTACCTGGCAACCACCGGCACGGTCGGCATTGCGACATACCTGTTTATGATCGGAAGCTTTTTGTTTTTAACTTCCCGCTATCTTTTCCAAAAAAGAAAAAAGCTTAACAATAAAGACCTAATCATTGTCTCTTTAGTCGCCGGCTATGGAACAATTTTAATCACCAATTCCTTCGGCTTTTCGGTTGTTATTATCAACATTCTTTTCTATCTTTTCCCCGCCTTTGTCTTTATTCTGGCCGGAAAAATCGATTACAACAAATCGTACACGTTTCCCTCTTTTGCCAAAGACGTTTTCGTTTTGAATAAATTACAGAAAGCTTTAATCATAGTCGTCGGCATCGTTTCAATTTATGCAATTTTTACGCTGATTAACTTCTGGAACGCAGACAGAAATTATTATTATGGAAAAAACTACGACGACCCAAGCGTTGGCGATTATCAAAGAGCTTATCCATTCCTAAAAACTGCTGTTAATCTAAGGCCAAGCGAGCCGACTTTTAAAGATGAGTTTTCCTATAACAACGCTGTTTTGGGCGCATCTTTACTTGTCCAGGCGCAAAAACAACCGGCTGCCGAGCAGCAACAAGCCCAAACCGTTGCTAAACAATTGATTGAAAGCGCTATAAACTACTCTAACGAGGTCACCTCCACTCATCCAAACGATATTGTTTTTTGGAAAACCAGAGTCAGAGTTTTCTATACCCTCGGGCAACTTGACCCAAGCTATTTGGCTCAGGCGCTTGAAGCAATTAAAAAAGCCGCCCAACTTGCCCCAACCGATGCGGATGTTTCTTACAACTTAGGTGTTTTGTATGGCCAAAATGGCGATTTTAAAAACGCTGTCGCAACTTTGGAAAACACCATCCGGCTGAAAAAAGATTATTCCAGTCCTTATTACGCTTTGGGAATTTTCTATCATCAGTTGGCAATTGACGCCAGTGGCAAAGTTGTAAACCAGTCTTACGCTCAAAAAGCGCTTGCCGAAATGCAGTTGACACTTAAATATTTCGGGCCTAATCAGCAGGTGTCTGACGCCATCAAGCAGTGGCAGAAATAATAAGCTATGTTAATCGTAAAAGCTCCCAGTCCGGTCCTGTCCACAACAGCTAAAAAAGTTACCAAAGTTGACCGCGCGATTTTGAGTTTGATTCAAGAGATGGAACAAACTTTAAATGCAGCTTCCGATCCAATTGGAGTAGGTTTGGCTGCGCCGCAGATCGGTAAAAGCCTGAAGCTATTTATTGCCAAACCAACTGTAAAATCACCAATTTCTGTTTTTATTAATCCTAAAATCACCGCTCAAAAACCGCTGGCTAATGATACAGACGGCAAAAAAACTCACAAACTCGAAGGTTGTTTGTCGCTGGTAAATATTTGGGGTGAAGTGGAAAGATCGCCGGAAATTACGCTTGAATATTTGGATGAATCCGGAAAATCCCACAACCGCAAATTCAGCGGTTTTATGGCAACAATTATCCAACACGAAGTGGACCACTTAAATGGAATCTTGTTTCCCAAAAGAGTGCTTGAACAAAACGGCACTTTATATCAGTCTTCCAAAAACGCCAAAGGCGAGGATGAATTTGAGGAATTAATAATTTAAGCAGCGTTCTCTTCTTCCGCAATTTTTTGCGTTCTCAAGTTTTCCAACATTTCCAAAACATCATGCTGGTCAAGCCAAAACTGTTCTCCTGGCTTCTCCTGAAACTTATCTTCATATTTTTTATACATAAGCCCAAATACGCTTAATCCTTGTTCTCCAAAAAGTTCATCCATTTTCTTTTTCAGCTCTCTCAAACCATGCCTCGTAAATTCAGCCTGGAAGAATAGTTCATCGGATCCAAATTGATCAATTAAATATTTCATAACTTCAATCTCTCCCAAGTAGGATCCATAAGTTTTGTCATCAAGACCAGTTATTTTCATTGTTAGATAATCCATAAATCCTTCCGCTAACATAGATAAGCCATTTGCTCTCAAAAGCCTATTCTCAGCCTCATCATTATTATCCGTTGTTGGACGAGCTGTTACCCATCCTTTTCTCCTAATAGGATTGTAGTCCTCATCTTTAATATCTGTTGATTCCCATTTCTCTGAAAATTCAAGACAATGCAAAAGCTCGTGAATTCCATATGCTCGTAAAACATCTGCAAATTCCAAATTGCCATCTTTTGCATCTTCCGCTGTTGCTTTTTTTGAAACAAATCCTATGCCTAATTCAACAATCGAAAATCCCGGGGCGAATGGCTGTCCTTCATGGAATTCATGAAAAACGCTTGCATAACTTTCCTCCTCCAATATAAGCAATCTGTCCAATAGATTTGGAGGAAATGGCAGATCATATTTAGAGAATAATTCTCCTATCCTCGCGATATCACCACCGAAAATACGCTGTTTTTCCAAAGGATCCATTTCATCCTCTGGTAGATCAGGATAAGATTCCCGCCACGGTTTTGATAAATCCGGTCCGGGAACTGCCCTATATTTTGGTAAAGGCCGCTCCGATAAAGCCATCCGGGAATTATATTCTATATTTGAACGATAAACAACTATGGGAGATACAGAATTCGAAGAACTTCTGATTTAACTTCTAAATGAACGCGGGTATTTTCTGATCATTTTTGCCATTTCCGAATACATTTCTCTTACCATGTAAACTTGCTCATCCGGATAAGCAAAATCTTCCTGCATAAAAATCGACTTTGACATTAGAATCTTTATTGTTTCATTAATTTTTTCGGCAGGCGTTTTTCTTCCTTCTTTAGGATAAAAAGTCCTTAAATTATGCAACCTGTCAGCCATTTTAACTAACAACGCCTCAGGCGATGCTTTGCTTAACAACTCATATTTTATTTCCTTTGCCTGATGCTTATTAAATATTTCAATACCGTCTACCGGCGGCTCGGTTACGGAAATCACGATTTCGGCCGTTTCCGGCGAAAAGTCTTTTGAAACACGTTCGTAAATCGCCTCAACATATTTTGTATAACCTAATTCTTTGGGATTTCCAAATTCAGTAGTGTCTTCTGCCACGTCATGCAGTAATGCGCCGCAGATAGTTGACATATCGGTTATTTTAAGCTCGTCAAGAAGAATTAAGGCAACATCGCGCGGATGCTCAAAGTAAGGCTCGCCGCTGGTTCTAAACTGCCCTTCGTGCGCTTTTTTGGCCAGATCGTAAGCGGACATTATTGTAGTTTGTTCTTTTTCGGAAAATGAGCTGAGCCGGGCCCTAAAATCAACTCTCTCGTCTATGGGGCCGAGAATTTCTGTCATGCGGAGATTATAATACTACAGCTTCTGATTTGCAACTATAGGGCATTAGATAAATTTAAATTCCACTGTTGTGGTTTGAGAGTTTTCGATTTGCATTTTGGAAAGCCGGATATTTTTGCGGTAGTACTTTTTGACAACAATCTTATTATAATCGCTGACTTTTTGTATAAACTCTGTCTGCCGAAGGTGATCGTATTCGTGCTGAATTACTCGCGCTAAAATTCCGTCACAACATAAACTGAACTTTTGTCCGTTTTGGTCAAACGCTTCAACCGTAATTTCTTTGGAACGTAAAACCGGGCCATAAACATCTCCCAAACTTCCACAACCCTCATAAATTACGCTTTTTATTTTTGATTGTTGAACAATTTCGGGATTAATAAAAACTCTTAATTTATCCGCTCTGACCAATTTCCGGGCGCCGGTATTTCTCGGATGCGTTACGAAAATTTGCCAATTTTCCCCTACTTGCGGTGCGGCAATGCCAATTAAATCGGTTTTGTACATCGTGTCGGATAAGTCTTTAATCAACTTTTTTACTCTAGCTAATTTGAAATTTGATATTTGCTTATTTGTTAATTTTAATCTTGGCTCCCCCGCTTCGATCACTCGTCTTATCATAATCGCTGAGATTATATCACAAAATTAAGTAAACCTCTGGATACTGCATGTTAAATACTTTATACTAAATACTATATGCGCGTAGTTTTTTTCGGCTCTTCAAGATTCGTCGTTCCGGTGCTGGAAACGCTTTACAACCAATTTGATTTACCTTTGGTGGTTACTACCGAACAAAACAAAATGGATGCTGTTCCCTTTTTCTGCGAATCCAAAAAAATCGAATACATTATAGTCCGCAAGTCTACCGATTTAATTTCCAACTACCGGGTTCAGGAAACCATGGCTAATGTCGGTATTGTGGCCGACTTCGGAGTTTTAATTCCCAGTCAAATGCTAAATGTTTTCCCCTACGGAGTTTTGAACATTCATCCCTCTCTCTTGCCCAAATACCGCGGCCCTACACCTGCGCAAAATGCGATTTTAAACGGCGACGTGGAATCAGGCGTCACTATAATTAAGCTGGATAAATACATGGATCACGGGCCGGTTGTCGCCCAGGTAAAAGAAGATATTAAAGAAAATGACACTGCCAAATCACTCTACGAAAGACTTTTTAAGATCGGCGGCGAGCTTTTGATAAAAACTTTATCAAGGTATGAAAACGCTCAAAATTTATTTATTCCGCAAAACCATGAAAACGCCACCTTTACAAAACCGTTAACCCGCGACGACGGTTTTATTGATTTAAAAAATATTTATGAGGGAAAAGAGTTTTTTGAAAAAATGATCCGGGCTTATTATCCGTGGCCGGGAGTTTGGACCAAAACAAAAATTAAAGAAAAGGAAGTGCTGGTTAAGTTTTTGCCGGAGAAAAAAATTCAGGTCGAAAGCGGAAATGATATGACATATAAGGATTTTCTGAACGGCTACGCAAATGCTTGCGATCCGGATTTAATTAGCTTCTTGAAGAAAGAACTCTAAACAACAGCGGCGACCGGTGGAACTACTTCGACTACTTTTTCTGTTTTGACTTTGGCATTTGGAATTTGAGCTTTGAACATCCTTTGGCATTTTGTGCAAAGCTTAACTCTTTGCTGCACTCCGCCAATCACAATCCGGGTGCTGTGAAGGTTTGGTTTAAAAATTTTTCTGGTTCTGTTTTTAGCATGGGAAACGTTGTGTCCGTACATTATTCCCTTGCCGCAATGAAAACAACTTAGTGCCATAGACAAATTCCTGTCTGTCCATTATACTAAAAAACATCGGTAAGTTCAAACGGGAATTTGAATACTACCAATACTACAAATATCAAATATTTTAATATTGAATTATTGGTAATATTTGAAATTGGTACTTATTTGTAGTATTACCGAATGAAATGAGGTTCTATGGACTCGTTAATAATCAAATTAGTTTACCTTGCGATAATCGTTTTTTCGGCAATTTTGCACGAAATCGCCCATGGATTTGTGGCGGAAAGATTAGGCGATCCTACCGCAAGACTTATGGGAAGATTGACTTTGAATCCGAAAAGCCACATCGATCCGTTTATGAGCATTCTCTTACCGTTAATTTTACTTATCTCCGGTTCGCCTGTGGTTTTCGGCGCGGCCAAGCCGGTTCCGGTTGATCCGTTTAATTTCCGGGAGCCCAAAAAAGATATGGCTTTGGTTTCTTTGGCCGGTCCGGGAACCAATGTTTTAATTGCTATTTTTGCCGCGGTCCTGATTAAAATTCTGGTTTTCGCAGCGCCCTTTCTTGGCGCTAGTTCAACGCTAGTTGGTATTCTTGTTCCGGCCTACACTTTTTTAGCCTTGGTTGTCCAGGCAAATCTTCTTTTGGCAATCTTTAATTTAATTCCCATTCCGCCATTAGATGGATCAAAAATCTTTGCTTTGCTTTTGCCGGACCGCCAGGCCGCAACTTACATGTCCATCGGCACCTTCGGAATTTTGATTATTTTCTTCTTACTGATGTTTCCAATCGGCGGCTTTTCGCTGCAGGGAATAATGTTTAATCTACTCACCTTCGGCCAACACCTACTCGGACTTTAAACCAAGAAAAAAGCACCATGGGGTAATAGAAAAAGGGAACGTGACGAAAGTCACAGCAAACTGCGAAGCAGTCATATTCTCTTTTTAAGTCTATCACCTTACGGTGCTTTTTTTTGCACATTTGTGTGCCGTTACGGAAAGTCGTTGGTAGAACTTGTTAGGGAGAATCCTCTCTGAGCCTTTTGGCAAACCTAAGCCAGAAGAGAACGCCTCCCAAAGCTACTGCTGTAGCAATCCACGTTAGTGAATCGTTTGTCAGCAAAGCTGTAAATAGGACTATGCAGCCTAAGAACGAATTGACGATAAACATCCTGGCTGCTTTGGCAAAGCGACTGGACAAACCATCTTTTATGAATCTCTTGGGGAGAATCAAAAAAAGAATGATCACAATCGCGAAAGAGATGCTTACGAGTCTAAGCAGTAACAGCGGATCCTGACCGGAAATTACTGCTATAAACAGTATTGTTCCGAAAATCGCCGCGAGTTGTGCTTCGACTACAAAGGCATCTTCGTTGAGTATGCGCATGTAGCGCGAGCTAATGCGAGCTCGAATCATGAGAGACCGTTGGGCTAAGGCAAACGCTGCCAATGCTACCAGCAGTGACACCGTAAACCAGACCGGAGCCGGAAAACTAATCCCGAACATCCTTGTTCCTCCTTGTAAGGAAACCGCGGATGTTTTCACCCTCATCGTGCCAGAACATTACTCCTATGCAGATGAGGAAAAATGCTAGCACGAGTCCTAGTACGAGCGAGTCCAATCTGCCCGTAGAGACGAATTCTGCTAGAAATGCAATGCAGAGCAATGCAAAGAAACCTACTCCGGCGATTGACGCGAGAACTATCATCACTGCGAGGTGGAAAACACCCCATAGTTGGAGATCGGATCCCGCTTTGCGGTAAGCGATGCACTCGATCAAGACGATCAGAGCAGTCATTACCGCTACAACAAAAAGCCTCATCAAGCCGTCCACGCTGATTCCCCTTTCTTCCTCTTGGAACTTGTCTGAGACGGTGGGCGTTAATGGACGTGGGAAATAACCCAGTTGTAGATGTCAATTCCCGCCCATATTGCACCGGCAATGATCATGCCTGTGCAAATCACTCCTGCTGCCATTAGGAGCAGATGCCGCTTGAAACCCGAGTCGAAACCCCTCGACAAAAACATGTTGACTATGCCGAGGATTGCGACAACGATTTCTCCGACGAAACCTGCGATGATAAGAATGACTCCGTTCATTCCGCTCCTTCTTCCTCTTTTGGAGGAAAATGTTGCTCTTTACGAGCTCGGATGCGTTGCTTAGACGCTAGCCGATCTGAACCGAAACTCCGATGAGAATGACGGACAGTCCGAGGACTATCCACATCAAACCCAAAGGCTTCTTGTCGCTTTTCCAGGCGGTAGGGCGATTGTTGTAGTCATTTCTACTAAATGCACTGGCAATTGCTGTGCAAGTGAAAATGATGCCAACAACTGCAAGGAACTGCCCGCTAAAGTAAATCCGCGATAGCAGATTCACTCCGCTTAGAGCACTGAGTCCCTGAGCCAAAACCGCTAGTCCGACAAGGATCCAGCCAAGACCCAAAGGCTCGTGGATACGAACCCCTAGATTCTTGTGCTTGAGGTTGACGAGCGCTCTGTCCAACGAAGCAAGAATCATCACGATTATGAGCAAAGCTCCAACCAGGGTGATCCAACGCCCGTTGTCCATTACGTGATAGTAGGTCGGGTACAGGAAAGCGCTGTTGAAAGCCAGGACAGCCAAAGCGGGAACGGCCACTATGCCGCTTCCGAAGAGCCATCCCAGAATAAGAAAGTTGACGACCGGGTGATTCCTCATCTGATCCTCTAAGCCCTCCATAAACAGGAAAGCTACAGCGGTAGAGAGGAATGCTCCCATAAACACGCAACCGCTGATTTGCTCGATCGTCTCAATAATCTGCGCGTTCATTCCGCTCCTTCTTCCTCTTTTTGAGGATTGTCTTGTCGTGTCGCCCTGATTTCTCAAAGGCCTACAACAAAACAGATAATTCCGATTGCGATGATGAACAGTCCGACCACAGCTGGGCCGACTTCGTGAGGATTTTTGACTTCCTCGTTAGTCTTAACCCGATTGTTGCGATTGCGCCTAAAGCCGTGTACTGCTCTTGAGGCTGCAACGCGAAGATCAATCAAGACCAACGCGCCACCAAGCAAAAAGAACCAGAACCAGGCTCCGACGTGCAGAAGAGCCGACAACCAGAGTATGAGGCTGGCGAGAAGCAAAAGTATGCCAATCGCCGCAACATCTACGCTCGTGTCGTTGATCTTCCTGACCAGAACGCGGCGGTGAGTATTTTTCCAAACACCGCTTAGATCGTCTGTGTAGACACCGATAATTGCTCCTCCCACCAAAAGGATTGCTCCAACGATGAGAAGAATCATCTGAATGTTCATGTCTTTCCTTCTCCTCTTTTTGAGGATTGGTTGCATTTACCGGTTGGCGTCAGACCAATGATGTCTAACGCTTAGCGGCTGCCTCTAGGAGTCTTTTGAACAACGTACGCGATGATGCCGACCGCGACTGCTACGAAAGCGAGTCCGGTGATAACAAACCACTTACGCATCTTTGGAATCTCCCTTTTCTTCCTCTTTTGGAGGACTTAAAAGCTACTTGCCTTCACGCACATACTGTCTCTGCCAGTAGATCTTGAGGATCCGCAGGAAAGACCAGATGGCGAGAAGAACAAAGATGCCGGACAAACCAAGAAAAATCTCCTTGTGTGTTGTCATAACAAACATCACAAGAAGGGTCACGCATGTTCCGGCAACGAAGAAGAACTCGGTCACTTTCTGTGAATCGTCGCTCGCGATGTTGAGGCCGACAAGCATAATTACTAGTCCGACAACAACAGGAGCGTATGCGACTACTTCCTTCCAAAGCGGAGGATCCGAAGTTGGAAGAGTAATCATGTACACCACGGAAGCAACAAGTGCCGCAATGGCGCCTACCAAAGCCAACGACGAAATAATCCGGACGTTGAACATGAACCAGTCGATCAGATCGTTGACCTCCTCCCTCTGCCAGATCCAGTACTCGACAGCAGTCAAAACGACCGCGCCGGCAAGGACCAGAAGGATTGCCCACATGGGCACATTAAAACTCAAGATCTCAGACATCGAAGTTCTCCCTTATCCCTTCTTCCTCTTTTTTACAGAGGAGGTGTGAGTTCTTTGTCCCAGGTAGTTTGGGTTAATTCCCCGTCGCTACCCGGATCAGATCGTTGACAACTCCCGTGTAGTAAGCGAATGCCCCGAGCATAATTATTAGCATTACGCAGAAAAGAAAAACAACGCCCTCGACCAGATCGCTGATGCAATCACCGAGTGCTTTTGTCTTTTCCTCTGCGCTAAGCTCTTCTTCTTGCCCGATGTAGCGCGCACTCCATGCAGAATTCAATCGCACAGCCGCATAGCAAAGCGGGATACAGGCGGCAAAAAAGATTGCCAGAGCATTTGCCGTTGCCGAATCGATGTTCATTTCTCTCCTTCTTTCATTGGAGGCATTGCGAAGATTCGCAACTCCCCTTTTCTAACGAGTTCTTGGGTTAGCAAGTCCCTGGCGCGCTGTTTCTCTTCTTGCAGATAATCCCGGTGTGACATGATTGCAAAACTGAAGAAACCCACAGCCCCAAGGAAATACGGCCAATCGGACAATATTCCTAAGCCGATTAGCGTAACTCCGATCAGAGCGTACAGAACAATTCTGCTCACTCTGAAAAAGCGGGGCACCGGCTTATTCCTGAAGTAAAAAACATTCAGGAGAAAAAGCGTCGGGAAAATGACGTATGCCAAGATCAGAACGTTTACCAAAAGATCCTTGTTCATGTCTTTCCTTCTTCTTCATGTTATATAAATAAATGCTATCGATTGATAGTGCTTTAGACGCTAGGCAATTTCGAACAACCGCTAATGCCCAAGGCACTACCAACCGATAACTAGACTTTTCCGTAACTTGTCAAAGTGCAAAAATAATTTTAGATAACGCAACAAAAACTCCATACAGCAAATGAGTATGGGTTTATCTTGTTACCAACTTTGGATACTATCATAATAAGAATATTATGTCAAACTATAGGTTTGAAAAGATGAGGAAAATTTGTGTTCTAAAGCTTTAAGAAACCCTATCTAATTAGTAAGCTATCTCTTCCCTTGTGGCAATTGCAAAATCAATTAGTTCATCGGGAAATTGTTTCTTCTCTCTCAGTATTGCCCTTGTAATCGCAGGCGAAAAAGCCGGTTTATAACTGCGTTTACTCATTAATGCGTCTACCTGATCAGCCAAGGCATGCGAGCGCTTTGCCAGATATAACGGCAATTGCCCATTCAAACCCTCCGGAGGAATTATTGAATATTGATCACCATGCGCTTGAACAATTTCCGCGACAGTTTTGTCATGCTGAAAAAGCGGCCTTGCTCCGATATCAACATGCGTGTTCATTATTACCCACTCTGATTCGCTAAGGTCACCCCGTTTATCGAGAATCTCACGGGGAATTTGTCGTTTTCCGTCATCGTGAACTAGTCCTGCTTGAGTTGCTTTAATTACTAAATATGCCGGTAAGCTTTGAAATTGGGCAAGACACATTGATCCGTATGCAGTGTTAATATGATGTTTGCGCAGCTTAGGATCCATTTCATCAAGGCGGTCTAAAATCCAACGGTCCTGTTTAAAAGCCTGTCTGAAACCATGTTCAATTGATGATTGTCTTATTCTATGAACATGCCGAAGGCGTTCTACCACAAAAAGATTGTAACAAAACGACCATGGGAGTAAAGAGGTCAATCTATAGCAAAATTTCCAAATCGTCTACCGCAGCTGTAGATTCAGGAAAAATTTCCCGGGCGCGCCTCTCTGCTTCTTTTCTACTTTCAATAGTTAGATATTGACTTGGATCAAAATGAGTCAGAATAAGCCGTTTGACGTTTGACTCGCTTGCTAAAGTTGCTGCCTGAACAGGATCCAAATGACCCCACTTATTATCATTGCCATCGAGAGTATTAATATTTGAGCACTCGGTAATGAGTAAATCTGCCCCCTCGGCAAGCCTCCTGACATGGTCTGTAAGCCCGCAGTCGCCCGTGTAAACGATTGTCTTGCCCTCCAGAGTAGTCCTATAGCCGTGGGCTCCGTAAGCGTGGTGTAGCTTAGTCACAAAAACAGGGAAAGAAATCTCACTTTCTCCTTCGCAAAGCTCATGAAGCCTAATTTCCGTTTGTAAATTAAAAACGTTTTCTAGTTGTGGTTTGTAGCCGATTGTAAACGGCGGGTTGACCAAAGTTTCAAAATCCTTAGCTCTCCCCTCTCCCACATAAACATCAATCCCCTGTTTGAAATTGAACTTTGCCAAAGTATGTAATCCCGAAATATGGTCAATATGGAAATGGCTGATAAAAAGCGCGATTGGTTTTTGTTCCGTAATATATTTGTCGAGTTTGTAAATCCCGTTGCCCGCGTCAAAAACCACATATTGATCTTTACTGTCGACTAAAATACACGGCGTGTTGCCGATAGGAGTGGTATACCATCCGTTGGTGCCCAAAAAAACAATTTTCATAACTTACGGTCTTTAGCTATTATTGTAACAAAATTGTTAAGCAACTTCTTTATTTAAAACAGGCTCTGAAAGCAAATGTTTTATTCTGGCTATACTAACCTGCACTTGTCTTTTTTGAACCTTGGAAAAATTTCTATCTTCCATAAATTTTAGAATGTTTCTTTGGGGAAAAGGTTGAACGTTACGGAATTCGCGCCAATCTATTTCATCTACATAATATTCTCCGCCGTCTTTTCCTAAAACATAATTAGAAGGCATAATGTCCAAAGGCAAGGGAATTCCATAGTTACGGGAATCAATTACGACATGCTTAAAGGATTTTGGACTATCCTCAGGCAACACCTCTTTAATCTTTGCGAAATCACCCGGCGGCTTCATTTTTCCCCCAAGGTAAATTCTTCTCCTAATGGTAACCGCCGGACTATTTTTGTCTTTTGGACTACAGGCTGCATACATCCGGGGAAAATTATCGGGCCACAACGTACTATATATTCTCTGCAGATAAAAAGCTAATTTTGCTTCCCTTGGCCCCGTAGCAGCAAAAAATACCGAAACTGCTCTTTCCCCGTCATTAGGTGTAGCAAAGACAAAATGTTGCGCGCCATCTCCGATTTTATCCACACCATATTGTTCTGCTTTAGCGGACAAAAAATTCCTAAATTCTCTCACGTTTGGAAATAAAGATGATGCTGCGATCTGTCTGATTTCTGTAACAAGTTTTGGTTTTGGTATTTCTACTAACGGCATAGTCGCAAATATACATTTTTTTGAAATGTTTATCAACTGCCGGTTACGATTGTTTTTAAGGAAAGTAATTAAATGAATTCAAAGCAAGAAAAAGCCCCCTCTAAATAATTATTCGCACATTGCGAATTCACCAAATGGTGATAGAGGGGGCACTAAATCGGCTACATTAAGTTAGGTTTTTGCTTGGGGTTGCTAGAAAACTAGAGCGTTGGAAAAGATTCCAACCTTGTTTGGCAGAATTATCGCCTGTGGGGATGGAGAAACTCCAACCTTACTGGGCGGCAATGTCTGCGCCGGATTTTGATCTTCACCAAGAATGGGCATGTCCTTGAAGAACATCAGGCCAACGGGAAAAAATAGGATGCGAGCTGTGTCGTATGACGTTTCGGCATCCACCAACTGCTGCCTTGCATAGGTAATGCGGTTGATAGAACCTGCCGTTTCGTCAAAGAGATCCTGCTGGATCTGGGAAAGTCCGACATCCGGATAAGCTTCATTGAACGCTCGAAGAGCGACGAGTGTTGCCGAAGCGGCATTGCTCGCACTGTTCGGATCGGATTTGTCTCCCTGCAACCCAGCGCTGTTGGCGCTTCGAGCAGCTGCGATCTTATCGATCAAGTCTTTTTGAAGACCAATTGTGGTGTTAACCTGCTGCTCGAGCCGAGGAAGCAGATCGTTCGCACGTTGGATATCGACCCAAACTTGTGCGGTCTTGCCACGGATGCCCTGCTGGCTAGTTGCAAGAACTGCAACTCCCATGACTTGATAGATACCGAAGACAACGAGGATCGATACTACGATCCAGGTCTTTGTTGTCCAGTTTTGCATCGCGCTTTCTCCTTGAATGTTTAACCGCCTGAACCACCGCCACCAAAGCCTCCTCCGCCACCGAAAGATCCTCCGCCGGAGTCACCTCCGCCAAAGAAACCTCCCGATGAACCGGACGATCCATAAGTGATATATGCTCCGTAGAACATAGCACCAAGGATAAGGAGAACTATTATGGCGATGAGAATCAAAGCCCACAATGGCAATCCAAAGGGTAATCCGGAATCATTACTGATATCACGGAATTCATCCGCTTTGGGATCTGCCAGATAGTCACCGAGTTTGGTGGAAAGAAGAACAAGTCCCTCTTGCCACTTTCCGTCGGCTCGCTTTGGGTTGAAGTAATCCTCACGAAACCGCGTTACCTTGGCATCGTTGAGAAGCCCTTCGAGTCCGCTGCCGATGGCCACGAAGATGTAGGGCTTTGGCGCATTGTTGTCTCCCGACCGGTCCAGAAGGACCATAATCAGGATGCCATTGTCCTTATCTTTCGAGCCAATTCCGTTTTTATTTGCAACCGTGGTTGCAAACTGAGCCGGATCCGAGAAGGTGTCGCTAAAGAAGACACCTGCTAGCTGAAAACCCTCTTTCCCAATCCTGTCGGACTGTTGACGTAGGGCTTCCATGGTTGCAGCAGGAACCGAGTTGGTGGTATCCACCCAACCCCGATCACTTTTGGTGATTTGGGGAATGGTGGGATCTAAAGATAGTGAACATCCGGTAAGAACTACGCCTACGAAAAGGAGTAGTCCGAGTAGGCTTCGCTTCATGGCTTAGCCGCCGGATCCGCCGCCGCCGAAAGAACCGCCGCCGCCGCCGAAGCCGCCGCCGAAGGGGGAGGATTCAGAACCAAAGCCTGAGCTATGGAACGAGTCTTCCTCTTCTCTGTGACGATTTGATTCTTCCTCTTCTTCGTCTTCTTCGTCGCGACGCTTTTGTTCTCTTTGACGTTCTTCCTCTGCTGCTGCTTCGTCTTCTTCTGCCTGACGACTCTTTTTTCCGTCATCGGGTGAAGACTCTTCTTGAGCCAGTGGTAGAGAATCGTCGCTGTACGTTTTGCGCCTCCTCCTGCGTCTGGTAGTAGTTGCCGGAGCAACCGAATCATCGATTGCCGTTTCTACGGGTGCGTATGCCGGTTCCTGATAGGTTTCGGAGTCTTCGCTTGGTTCATCTGGGGTGCGGAAAAAGAAGTAGTAGATTACTACTCCAAGTCCCACAACAAAGATTACCAGCAAAATTCCGCCGAGCACTATCAAAACCGCGGTTGGCATAGGCTGGGAGCTGTTCGGATTAGTCCTAAACTCCTGCGCAGTCGAGCCTCCTAAGAAGTCTGCGAATGCAGTAGAGAGTTGGATCAGACCTTGCTCCCACTTTCCTTGAGCCCTGAGCGGGTTGAAGTACTTGTTACGATACTCCGTTATCTTGGAATCGGGAAGTAGTCCTTCCATTCCGCGGCCGGTTGCCACGAAAATGTAGGGCTTGTGCCCGTCGGTTCCAGCACGGTCCAAAAGCACAATGATCGAAAGACCATTGTCTTTGTCGGCAAAGCCGATACCGTTCTGGTTGCCAAAGTTCGTTGCGAACTGGGCCGGATCGGAGTCGATGTCTTTGAAGAACGCTCCCGCCAGCTGGAAACCCTCGCCGTTAATCCTTGCGGATTGGTCGCGAAGAGCATTCAGCGTTGACGAAGAGACTGTTCCCGTTGTGTCGACCCAACCCCTGTCGCTTGCTTGAAGTGTAGGGATTTGATCCTTGCCTAGCGCCACGGAAGATCCGAGGAACAGGACAAGTATTGCCAGTAAGACAGAACTGAATCTTCTCACAGCATCTCCTATAGTTGAATGTAGCCAATTATTAAAGAGCCAAATAAACCCTCCTAGGTCTAACGCTTTTGTCAGATGGATGGCTTAATAGACCGGAGAATTATAGGACATTTATGGTCATTTGTCAATGCTATAAGTCTAAATTTGTAAGTAAAATGAGGCTTAACCGGTGCTGGGAGAAAACTGCAATCTGTTACTTCTGACTTCCAACTTTTGTGCAATTCCGGTTTGCCTGAATTCTTCAATTCTTTGCCTTATATCAGCTATGTTTCCGGCGACGGTAAACTCCGGCAAATCCTTGTTAATATTTCCATCAGCTGTTCGGCACTGATCTATTATTTTAAAGCCTAATCTTTGAGCAATCAAAGCCATATTAAGATTGGTATGGCCAGTAAGTACAGAGGCCACTTTAAGCTTTCCGCTATCAATAGCCTCCATTAATTCTGTCAACCCTTGAACACCCCTTGCCAACGAATCGGTCATTTTTCTTGGATCAAATTTTTTTCTGTCCTCTGGAGTAAAATCAATTTTTGTATACCTATCACCGTTCGATACAACTCTTTTCCCGTTAACGGTTAAGTCCTCCTGACTATAATGATTATAAGTAAAAACCTGTAAACCCGTATCTGATAAAAAGGCAGGCCCCATAATAAACGGCGCTTCTGAGAGCCGGAGCATATCGTGACGAAAATCAGCCAACGCCAAAGACCTTCGGGCGTGTGTTAAACTTCCTCCCGAATTGGGTTGATCAAGTTTTTCACCTACTCCCTGTTCCAAAACAGATTGTTGCATTGAATCTAACGGTAAAGCTTCTTTAGGAGATATCTGCGAAGCTACTTCTGCATCTAAGCTGTCCATGAACTAATTGTAGCAGGTTTAAAATTATAGTAAGATTTTAAGAAATTCTCGGCAGGACCTAAGTGACAATGTTAGAGTCTATTGTTACTTTTTATAGGTGAGATTTAAATTGCATTTGAGCATTAGTGACTCTCTCACGGATTAAGTCTGTAATCTCAGAAACGCTTTTCCCCATTGGATCTATCGGTTCACCAAAAACTAACTCTACTCTGGTTCTTTTTTGCCAACTATTACAACCGTGAATATAGAGTGGAATAATCGGTAAGTCTTCTTGTATAGCCATTCTCGCTGCTCCGTTGTGGAATTTTCGAGTTGGATCAAAATCATTAAACCACTCGCCTTGAGGAAATATTAGAACCGAATCACCTTTTGCAACTACGCGAGCAATCTCGGACAGCAAATTTCTATTCATAGAGTTTGAGTCTCTGTAAGTAGGTACTTCACCTGCCCCTTTAACAACTCCTCTTGTAAATCGGTGGGATAACGATTGAAGTATACCGTTGGTCGCTTGCCAGCTAATATCCGAACTTGACACAGTTCTTATTTTTTGCCCGGTCTCTTCAAGAATTATCTGTTTAATTATAAATGCGTCAGGGCTTAGAGCAATCGAGTTAGTTGGTTTAATGTGGTTTGCGGCAATTAAGAAGGGACGATCTTTAAATTGTTGAAGTACTTCTACTCCCCTTAAGTAAACTTGAAAACTTTTCGTTCTTTCTCTTGCCAACCTTAAGCTTGGCTCAACAAAAGCCTTACCAACTACTCTTCCAGTAAGTTCCAATCCATTTTCAATACGTGATGCCACAACGAGGAAGTATACTAAAATATATTTAATTCGTCAATTATGGGACTGGTGCAGGGACGCTCGGATTCGAATCCTGCTAGCGCTGGACCTTCGGCCGAAAAAACAGTTTTGTCTTAAGAAGTTCTTGTAAATTTTATTACTGCAGGGTTGCTCGGATTCGAACCGAGAAAAACAGTTTTGGAGACTGCTGTGATACCATTTCACTACAACCCTTTGAAAATTTGCTTAGAACTTCGGGATCCCGTAGGTGTAAACTTTTTCTTTCGAAAAAGTAACATCCTACTGGGAGAGACTGCTGTGATACCATTTCACTACAACCCTATGTTGTTATTATACTTCCTAAAACACTTTCGATCAATTGTAAAAAGGAAAAGGCGCCGGGGTGAGTAAGATAAAAAAGATTTTCTGAAAAATATCAGAGAATACTCTTTTAGAGCTTATCACCTTGCGGCGCCTGTTATAAACACTTAATGTCGTTGCGAAAAGCTTTCGGGAGCATTTGTCAAAAGCGTTAGCTGATGACTTTTGTCCTAAAGCGGATATGTTTTTTTTGTTTCGAGAGAAACCTAAATTCAGCGTGATCGGCTAAAGTTTTTGATCCGGATGGATCTAAACGTCAGCTTAGACTGAATTTCTCCTATTTGGAGAAGTTTCTAGCTCGGCTAGGATTGGCGATCCGAAGTGGATCAAGCAGGCTGAAGGGCCTTCTTGGCTGCTTCTCGCCTGGGATCGAAGTAGTTCCACTTGAGGAGAAGCGCGGCAGCGAGGATAATTCCACTGATCCCCAAAAGAATCAGGAGCGAATTCCCCGATGGCGGTAGCGGTTCATCCTCGGAACCTGTGGCAGTCGTCGCCGGCGTCTGGCTCGAATGAGGAGCAGAAGACGTCGGTGTTGCCGTAGGCGTACTCGTTGGAGTAGCTGTCGGTGTTGCCGTTGCAGTTGCAGTCGGTGTTGCCGTAGGCGTACTCGTTGGAGTAGCTGTC
>Ga0182027_10002602_pt1 | contig 29132 bp, 25 predicted proteins | sample 712E1DmetaG_FD_121300 | JGI IMG/M metagenome (GOLD analysis project Ga0182027, IMG submission 121300) | Permafrost microbial communities from Stordalen Mire, Sweden - 712E1D metaG (Illumina Assembly) | ecosystem: Environmental > Terrestrial > Soil > Wetlands > Permafrost | place: Sweden...
AGAGCGATAGGACCATGTTTCATTTCTGCTGCAGGATAACCTTCAGCATGTATGTAGGAAATTTCTTTCAGCTTCAAAGCACCTTCAAGGGCTACAGGGAAATTGTAACCTCTGCCGAGATACAGGAAATTTCTCACATCTTTAAAAATTGCTGCGATCTTTTTCACTTCATCATTCACCTTCAGCGTTCTTTCTACTTTTGCAGGAATTAAATCCATTTCATTTATCAACTGCTGATAACGGGATTTGGAAATCGTTCCTTTTTTATTGGCGATCATCAATGCCATCAGCGTGAGCAAAGTCACCTGGGCAGTAAATGCTTTTGTGGATGCCACTCCTATTTCTGGTCCGGCATGTGTATATGAACCTGCATGCGTTGCTCGTGCAATGGAAGAACCAACTACGTTACAGATTCCAATAATGGTCGCTCCTTTAGATTTAGCAAGTTCTATGGCAGCAAGTGTATCGGCTGTTTCTCCTGACTGCGAAACGGCAATCACCACATCGTTTTCATAAATCACAGGATTTCTATAGCGAAATTCTGAAGCATATTCAACTTCTACAGGAATTCTAGCCAGTTCTTCAAAAAGATATTCTCCTACCATTCCTGCATGCCATGAAGTACCACATGCAATGATAATGATACGGTTTGCATTTATCATTTTTTGCTCATAATCAATAATGCCACCAAGCGAAACGATACCACTTTGTAAATTCAACCGTCCTCTCATGCTGTCTTTTATTGAACGGGGTTGCTCATAAATTTCTTTCAGCATAAAATGATCAAAACCTCCTTTTTCCAGTGTACTAAGCTGCATTTCTAATTTTTGGATGTAAGGAGTCTTATCAATATTGAGAATCGTTTTTATTTTTAATTCTTCACCTCTATTAATGATAGCAATTTCCTCTTCGCCCAGATAAACAACATTCTTAGTGTATTCAATAATAGGAGTTGCATCGGATGCAATAAAAAATTCATTAATGCCAACACCGATCACTAAGGGACTTCCTTTTTTTGCTGCAATCAATGTATTTGGATTATCTTTAGAAATGATCACAATAGCATACGCGCCAATTACCTGATTCAATGCAATACGCAGCGCTTCCACCAAATCTACTTTTTCATTAATTTGAATATCTTCAATCAGGTGAATCAACACTTCTGTATCTGTAGAACTTGTAAAAACATACCCTCTGTTTATTAATTCTTCTCTGATGGTTGCATAGTTTTCAATGATCCCGTTATGGATCATCGCTAATTTTTTCGATTGCGAATACAGCGGATGCGCATTGGCATCACTGGGTTCGCCATGTGTAGCCCAACGGGTATGTGCTATTCCGATCGTTCCTTCTGTATTTTTATTCTGCACAAAATTTTCAAGGTCAGAGACTTTTCCTTTGCATTTATACAATTTGAGATCGTCATCAATGAGGGCAATTCCGGCGCTGTCGTAACCTCTGTACTCCAGCCTGTGCAAACCTTTCATCAGGATAGGATATGCCTGACGGGGTCCTAAATATGCAACAATTCCACACATGTTAATTTATTTTGGTATATGTCAGATTCAGGCGCAGGCGATTTGAAAAAGATAATTGGGTTCCCAATAACACCACCCTGCTCGCTTGTATTGAACTCCCGGAAACCATCAATGCCAGGCCGTAATCAGTGACATCATGATTAAGAAGATTTTGCAAATGACGTGTGATTGTGAATCGATATTCTTTTTTCGAAGAATTATAAGTACCCCCCCAATAAGATGCCCCTTCAAACTCATCAAGGAGAAAAGTATAATTCCCGTTTTGATTTACTTTAACTAATGCAAGGGTTGGAGGAGCAGCAAATGCACTGATAGATAGATCTGCGTCATCAACTCTTAAAATGAGTTCTGCTTTATTTATGGCAATCTTTCCAGTACTCACATAATTTCTTAGGTATGGAAATTTTATTATCACTTTTGTGCCAGCCATTGACTGAAGATAAATATTTTTCTTTCCCAGCGTTGAATCGTGGAGCGTCACTTGCTTTCTCAGATCCGGTGTTGCATCTGCAAAACGATAATGATTATATTTATTTACCCGGGCTGAGTACTCATTGAAAACAAAATTATTTTTTAGTTTAAGGGTATCTGGAGGCGAAGTATGATGATAATATAATGTCATTCTGGAAAGTGATGAAAGCAGATTAAAATAAAGTATAGCGCCCTTGTCAACGCAAGGTAAATGATAATCATTATTGGTCACCGGTACCGTTGTAATATATAAGCCTTTGAAAAACTTCAAAAAAGCAGTGTTATCGGTATAGTTTGACTGTGCAGTCTGTAAAAGTTGTGTGGCAAAATTTAAATCACATTTTATACGTAGTTGGGGACCACTTTTTACACCATCAACCATTACACTATCATAGGGTTTTGGAGTAAAATAAAGGCTTGCAATCTGGGTTGGGTTAACAGCAATTTTTCTGTTTGAATAATAAGCACTGTCTCTATAAACATCCTGATCTATTTCATAAACCTTCACTGTTTGCGGGACTCTTATATCACCATAATATCCGCTATACGCGAGACACAAAATCAAAGAATCAGCCCCGACAGGGGTCGTGCCATAAGGAAATCCATTTGCCGCTAATCTTAACTGAGCAAAAAAAGAAGCAGACGCGGTTCCGAAAACAGGATCTTTATATGAGCCTAATAAATTATATATTGTTTCGTCGGTTCTTACCGAATCTTCAGCTACAGTGTATGCGACTATAGTGGTTGAATCCGAAAACAAAACATTCATTTGATCATTTACAGGTTGAACTTCAAGTCCTATTGTATCAGGTTCCTTGCAGGAAAACAAGCAAGCGATGAGTAAAAAAAATATCGCAAACCCAAGTTCACGATATTTGATAATATATTTCAAATTAAAAAATTTTAGTCAACAAAAAACACAGGAAAATCAATCTGCTAGAACAGGTTCGTTAATCATGATCTCATCATAAAAATCAGAATAAGCATCAATATAAGTTTCCATTGTCTGATATTCCAGTACAGGCTTGTTTGACTGCATGACGTATTTCTTAATATCAGGATTTACGTCTTCACTGCCAAAAATAATACCATCTGAAAGATCAATCGCAGCTTTTGCAATATTAATAAAATTTGGCTTGCGATATGGCTTCACATCCTTTTCGCTGATACCGGGCATCTTTATTTTGTCAGCAAAATTTTCAGAAAATGTTTCTGGGAATTCATCATCATAAATAGAGTAAATAACTTTGGTATCTGTAAACAATGGATTATCCCGGAACGCTTTTTTCAGAAAAACAGGTACTAAGCTAGACATCCATCCGTGACAATGTACCAGATCGGGAGCCCACCCTAATTTTTTCACAGTCTCGATGACGCCTCTGCAGAAAAAGATAACTCTTTCTTCATTGTCCTTAAAAAATTTATTGTTCTTGTCGTGGAAAACAAATTTCCTCTGAAAATAATCTTCATTATCTATAAAATAAATCTGCATTCTAGCCGACTGAATAGAAGCAACCTTAATAATAAGCGGGTGATCGTTGTCGTTAATAATAAGATTCATCCCTGATAAACGGATTACTTCATGCAGCTGATTTCTTCTTTCATTGATACATCCGTATCTTGGCATAAAGGTTCTGATCTCTCTACCCTTTTCCTGAATGCCCTGAGGCAAATACCGTCCGATAAGTCCCATGTGGCTGTCGTTAAGGTATGGTGTAATCTCTTGTTGAACGAACAATACTTTATACTTTTCCATCTTCTTATAGGTTGGTTTACAAAATGAGGTGCAAAATTACAAAAAATTTGCGAATTAATCAATAAATTAATACTAGATTTGCAGCCAAAATTTTTAAAACCCTAGATAATTAGGACTTAGCAGTAAAATAATGATCGTCTTTAAATATTTGGTCGAAATTCATTTGTTTTTATCAGAAAAAAAAGCTAAGGGAATGACTGTTGGTTTTATACCAACTATGGGAGCTTTACACCGTGGACATATTTCCATCATAGAAAAAGCAAAAAAAGAAACAGATCTTGTTGTCTGCAGCATCTTCGTAAATCCAACTCAGTTCAATAATATAGAAGATCTTGAAAAATACCCCCGTGATATTTCAAAAGATACATTATTGCTGGAAAAATCTGGTTGCGATGTTTTATTTCTCCCGGAAAATGATGAGATGTATCCTAAAGGCTTCAAAGAAAGGATTTCACTGAACTTAGGGGAATTAGGTAATATTTTAGAAGGGAAATTCAGGCCGGGTCATTTTGATGGTGTGGCTACCATAGTGAAAAAACTTTTTGATATCATTCAACCTGACAAAGCCTATTTCGGCGAGAAAGATTATCAACAATTATTAGTAATCAAGAATTTAGTTGATCATTTTTATAATAATATTCAGATTATTCCATGTCCTATTATCAGAGAAGATGATGGATTGGCCATAAGTTCAAGAAATCAATTGCTTTCATCAGATGAAAGAAAAGCAGCTTCTTTCATTTATGGAACTTTAATAAAAGTGAAAGAACAAGCACCCAGGCAAAGCATAGCTGCGTTAAAAGAATTCGTGGCTATTGAGTTTAAGAGAAATGCGATTTTTAAGTTAGAATATTTTGAAATAGCTGACAGCAGGACGATTTCTCCTTTGACTTCATGGACAGAAAGTAAGGAACCAATAGCTTGTATTGCTTCTTTTTTAGGTTCCGTTCGTTTAATCGATAATATGAAATTATTTTCCTAATTTTGCAGCCCCATGCAGATAGAAATTTTAAAATCAAAAATACACAGGGTTCATGTGACCCAGGCAGATATTAATTATATCGGCAGCATTACTATTGACGAAGAATTAATGATTGCAGCAAACATTATCGAAAATGAAAAAGTGCAGGTGGTTAATGTGAGCAACGGAGAAAGACTTGAAACTTATGTGATAAAAGGGGAAAAGAGATCGGGAGTTATTTGCCTGAACGGAGCTGCTGCCCGTAAAGCCGTGATCGGTGATATTGTTATTATCATCTCTTTTGCACAAATGGATTTCGAAAAGGCTAAAACCTTTAAGCCTTATATCGTTTTTCCTGATAAGAACAACCGAATAAAATAATATCTTGAAAAAAAAGATCCTGTTTTTCCTTAAATACCTTATTTTTCTCATAATAGGTTTTGGACTTTTTTGGTTAGCGGTAAAGGATGCTGACTTTAATCAAATGTTGACTGAATTTAAAAATGCTAATTACACCTGGATACTATTATCAATTTTTTCGATGTTAGCCAGCCATATTATCAGAGCACTCCGGTGGAACCAATTACTCGACACTTTACATTATAAAACAAAAACCATCACCACATTTTATGCTGTCATGATTGGTTACTTTGTGAATCTAGCAGTACCAAGACTGGGTGAAATAACTCGTTGTGGTGTCCTTGCGAATTATCATAAAGTGCCTGTTAATTCTGTCATCGGGACGGTCATCGCTGAAAGGGCCTTCGATATGATTACTCTTGGATTGATCATACTCATCATCATTTTATCACAATTATATTTTCTTCACGATTTTCTTTTTCAGAATGTATTCGATCCGATAATTTCCAGATTTTCAAATGGAACTGCTGCTTTTTTGATCATTGCTGGATCCCTAATTGGCTTTATTTTGTTATGCGTGATTCTATATCGCATCTTTTTACCAAGGCTGCGCAAAATGAAACTGTTTCACAAAATATTAGATTTAGTGAAAGGATTCTGGACGGGTATTAAAACCATAAAGTATATCCATAATAAAGGATTATTTATTCTTTATACTTTACTTATGTGGGGATGTTATACTTTGACCGTTTACGTCAGTTGTTTTGCATTAAGTGCAACAATGCATCTTACTTTTATTGATGCACTTACTATAATGGCTTTGGGTAGTATCGGCATTATTGCACCTACACCAGGCGGAATTGGCGCATATCAATATGTAGTAATGATAACGCTTGTTGGATTATTTTTAATTCCGAAATCTCCTGCATTATCATTCGCTAATATTATGTATTTCACTCAATGGTTCATGATCATCATTTTTGGTGGTATTTCATGGATTATTTTATTTATGTCACAGAAAAGAAATTTAAAAAATGAACACAGTTGAGTTTCTCCGGTCGAAGATTTTTTATTTTGACAATCCTGATCATCGTAACGATTTAAACAGAAAAAAATCTTACTGGAACTTCCGTGGAAACAGTATTGTTTTTACAAATGGCTGTTTTGACATTTTACATCTTGGCCATGTGGATTATCTTTCCAAGGCTGCTGATTTGGGCGATGTGCTGATAGTTGGTCTTAATTCCGATGAATCAATTCATAGAATTAAAGGGAGCAACAGACCTATTCTGGATCAAAAATCACGTGCAATGACACTGGCCTCTTTTTCATTCATTACTGCTGTTATTGTTTTTGAAGAAGATACACCCCTTGGACTGATCAAGATAATACAACCAGATGTTCTTGTAAAAGGAAGTGATTATAAGTCGGATGAAATTGTGGGAGCTGATTTGGTACTGGCTCGGGGTGGGCAAACCCAGACGATACCCTTTGTTGATGGATATTCGACAACAGCAATTGAAAATAAAATTCGAAAGGTAAAATAATTTGCTGTTATAAATATTGTTTATATATTTGTATTGTTTTTAATAGAAAATCTGTTTCAATTCAAAAAAGAACATGAAAAATATTTATAAGATACTGATATTTTTACCCATTGTGTTTTTACTTTTCGTAATAATACCCGGATGTAAAAAAGCACTTGATAATAAAATTGTCGGTACGTGGAGTGTGGTACATGTGGATGATATGAGTAATAAAATTATTGATGAATGGATTTTTACAAAAAATAATGAAATATATTTCAACGAACTTCCTCCTTATGGTGGCCCAATTACACATTTAGATACCGGCCAATATGTTACAAACACTTCGATGAATAAAAAATATGTGGAAATTGTTCAATGTCATCATTATTATAACAACAATAAATACCGGGTTATGAAACTCAATAAAAAGATAATGAAGTTAATCATTGAATCAAAAAACGGACTGCAATTTATCGAATTCACTAAAGTAGCTGACTAGCTATATTTCTTTAATTCCCGCTATTTTATTTTTTCATGTCTAAAATCAAAACTGTATTTTTTTGCCAGAATTGTGGTGCACAGTCTTCCAAATGGATTGGTAATTGTCCATCCTGCAACGAATGGAATACTTATGTAGAAGAAATTGTCCAAAAGACTTCTGGAAAGACAGGTATAGAAAAGTTTACTGCAAAAAGAATTAAAAAACCACAATCCATTTCCGAAATTTCTTTATCTTCTGAACAAAGAACAGACACCAATAATGGAGAACTTAACAGAGTCCTTGGCGGCGGAATGGTACCGGGATCAATCATTCTGATTGGTGGTGAACCAGGTATCGGTAAATCAACGCTCCTTCTCCAGATTGCATTAAATATTAAAAATATAAAAGTGCTTTATATTACCGGGGAGGAAAGCGAACAGCAGATACGTATGCGAGCTGAGCGAATCGGAATCAAAAATGAGAATTGTTTTATTCTGACTGAAACATCCACACAGAATATTTTTCAACATCTTGCCGAATTAGAACCCACGATGGTGGTAGTTGATTCCATTCAGACGCTTAATACTGCTACAATAGAATCCTCTGCCGGTAGCATTTCCCAGATCCGAGAATGTGCCTCTGAAATGAATAAGTATGCTAAAGAAACGGGTACACCGGTGTTTTTAATCGGACATATTACAAAAGATGGAACTATTGCCGGACCTAAGGTTCTTGAGCACATGGTTGATACGGTGCTCCAATTTGAAGGAGAAAGAAACCATGGTTACAGGATTTTACGCGCCACAAAAAACAGATTTGGTTCCACTTCTGAATTGGGCATTTATGAAATGCTTAATTCCGGATTGAGGGAAGTGACTAACCCCTCGGAAATATTATTATCTCAGTATGACGAAAATCTGAGTGGTGTTGCTATTGCATCAACCATTGAAGGCTTACGCCCTATGCTCATCGAAACACAGGCTTTAGTGAGTTCGGCAGCCTATGGTACGCCTCAACGTTCTGCAACAGGATTTGATCTGCGCCGTTTGGGAATGTTACTGGCTGTGCTTGAAAAAAGATGTGGTTTTAAACTCGGAACAAAAGATGTGTTTTTAAATATTGCCGGTGGCATCAGAGTGGATGATCCTGCAATTGATCTGGCAGTTGTTAGTGCAGTGCTTTCTTCAAATGAAGATATTCCCATAATTTCTAAAATATGTTTTTCAGGCGAGGTAGGGTTATCAGGCGAAATACGCCCTGTGAACCGCATAGAGCAAAGAATTTCCGAAGCGGAAAAACTGGGATTCGAGCAAATGATTATTTCCAGATACAATCAAAAAGGATTGAATACGGCAGGAATAAATATTAAAATCATCCCGGTAAGGAAAATGGAGGAAGTGTTTCAATTTCTTTTTGGATAAAATTAGATAAAGAATCCATTACTTTTGCTTTCAATTATATCACGGTTTATGAGATGGTTTATTTCATATCTATATCTTAAGATCAACGGCTGGAAAATCCATGCTGGTAATCTTCGTGAAATTAAGCGATGCGTGATGATTGTGGCACCGCATACTTCCATGATGGATTTTTTTATTGGCCGTGCGGCCTTTTATTGCATGCATTTGAAAAACGTGAAATTTCTTATTAAAAGAGAAATGTTTAAATTCCCCATAGGCTGGATTATTAAAAGTCTGGGAGCTATTCCTATTGACAGAAGCCGTGGTAATAATACCGTGAAAGAAGCGAGCGAGCTATTTAATAAATACCAGAATATTTATTTGCTCCTCACCCCTGAAGGCACAAGAAAAAAAACAGCTAAATGGAAAAAGGGATTTTATCAAATTGCCATGAATGCAGGCGTACCGATAGCTATGCTATATATGGATTATGAAAAAAAAGAAGGTGGATTAGGCGGTATCCTTTATCCTACCGGTGATTTCGACAAGGACTTTGAATCAGTGAAATCTCTTTATAAAAATGTATCAGCAAAACATCCTGAGAATTTTAATCCTGATTTTAAATGATTTTTGGTTCGGTTTTTGTAAATTCGAATCTGCATTTGCAATATTAAAACCTTAAAAATCATTCCTATGAAAAAGATAAAAATATTAATCGGCATCTTTGTTCTCATCGTCAGCGTTGCATTTGCTCAAAGCACAAGCACGGTCAACGTGAATCCTGCAACTGTAAATACTAATATTAAAACCATTGGCAAGACAGCTAAAAAAACAAAGAAAACCGCCATAAAACAGATTAACAAACAAAAGGCGATCGCCAATAAAAAACTAAAAGCTGTGAAGAATCAGCAGATTAATGTTTCAACGAAATAATAAATCATAAAAAAGGGGCTAAAGCCCCTTTTTGTTTTAGTATCCAAACACATCTTCGAGTTTCAGATAGGTGATCTTACCATATTTCTCCAGTGTTTTTATGTCAAGGTCTTTTTGATTTCCTAAAACCAGAACAGTAAAGATTTTATTCTTCAGATACTTTTCCTGAAATGCTTTCAGATCAGCGAAAGTCATATTAGGTATTTTTGCGAAAACATCCTTGCGGATATCATAATTCAGTCCTAGTTTACGAGCAGCTTCATAGCTGAATAATACCTGAGATTTAGTAATACGTTCAGTACGAATCTGCTTTATAACTGCATCTTTAGCTGCATTAAAATTCTTTTCCGATTCAGGCATATTATTGATGAGATCCATCATACCTTTCATGGCGTCAGGAAGTTTATCAGTTTGTGTTCCTATATAAGTGAAAATATAATGACTTCTGTCCAAACGGCTTGGACTGCGGTAAACAGCGTAAGCTGTATAAGCAAGTGCCTTTGATTCTCTCAGTTCCTGAAAAACAATAGAAGACATACCTCCACCAAAATATTCATTGAACAAACGTATTGCAGGCATATTGTCTTTATTATATTTCTCTGATTTGGAAAGCATAATAATTTCAGCCTGTTTCATGTCATAGTTCACCACATACACATTATTTGTAGTATTTGTTATTTCATCGAATTTTGTTTCCGCAGGAACAGGTTTCAATTGTGCAGGAACCTGATGATATTTGTTTAAAATGCCTGTGAGCGCATCCTGTGCATGAGTTCCATAATATAGGATATGATGTTGATAGGAGTTCAAACCTTTGAGGATAGTTATCAGTTCAGCAGGGGTAAGGGCTTTCAGCTCTTTTTCAGATAAAATATTTGTGTAAGGCGATTTTAATCCGTAAACACCATAATTGTACATTGCTGATCTAAGGATTTCATCTTTGGAAAGCTTATCATCGGACCGATGCTTCAGTTCATCACTTACCATGTTTGTCAGGGCTTCAGCATTAGGTTGTGCATCTGATAAAAGATTTTCAAACAAGGCTAATCCTTTATCAAGATTCTCACTTAGTCCGCTTAAACTCACCCAAATCTGATCGGTACTATGATAAACATTAAAGCTGCATCCGTCTTTATACAGTTCTTGTTTTACTTGTGCCGGAGTTAGTTTTGAGGTGCCGAGATATTGCAGATAATCAATGGCAAGCCCCAGTTTTTTATCATGGTTTGTACCCATATCAAATAAATAATACAGCGCAAAAGTTTTATTTTCTGTGTTTTCTTTATACAAAACCTGGATGTTATCTTTAATATTGAATTTCTTAATATCTTTATCATAATCAATAAATACAGGTTGAATGTCGGTAGTCTTTGAGTTGAGAATACTTTTTAAAAATTCCGACTGATCTTCGCGGTTAACACTTACGGGTGTTATTATTGGTTTCGGCACTTTTTTTACTTTCGTGTCTTCACCTATGCGCTTGTATACGACCACATAATTATTAGCGGTATAGTTTTTATTTGCAAAGTCAATAATATCTTGTTTTGTGATTTTTGATAATCTGTCAATACGTCCTATTTCATCACTCCAAGGGGTTTCATTGATAAAAGCACTCACCATTGCCATGGCTCTTGACCCATTGCTTTCTTCTTTCTTGATTTCCTGAAGTTTCATATCATTGATAATGGCAGGGATCAACCAATCAGGAAAATCGCCTTTTTTCACCAATTCAATTTGTGAAAGCAAAAGATCTTTCACCTCTTCCAATTTCTGACCTTCTTTCGGATTTCCATAAAAAACATGTACTGAATAATCTTTCATAATGTCAGGACTGGTGCCGCCTCCAAGAATTTTTTGAGCCTGGTTCAGATTCAGGTCTATTAAACCTGCAGCACTGTTAGATAATACCATATCTGTCATGGTCAGCAGATCTGCATCTTTTGAATTGGTGCCACCAAAGCGAAATCCAATCATCACACTCTCAGCATTAGGGCCTAATACTTCTTTAACTCTTGGAGCGGTTATTTTATCTTCCACCGGAGGAACAAAAGCAGGTACAGGCTTCGAAGGCAATTGTCCGAATTTTGAATCGATAAGCTTAATCACTATGTCCGGATCGAAATCGCCGGATAGAGAAATACACATGTTATTGGGAACATATTTAGCATTATAATATGCTCTCAATGCCTTTAATGACGGGTTTTTTAGATGTTCGATCGTTCCTATGGTGGTTTGAGTTCCATAGGTGTGTTTTTGAAAAATGCCTTCCATCATGGCATCCCATGCTTTTTCATCATCATTATCAAGCGAAATATTTTTTTCTTCATACACAGCTTCCAATTCAGTATGAAATAATCTGAACACGGGATGACGGAATCTTTCAGATTCAATAGTCAGCCAGTTTTCAACCTGATTGGATGGAATGTCATTTACAAACACCGTTTGTTCTACAGAAGTGAAGGCATTGGTATTCTTTGCGCCTATACTTGCCAGCATTTTATCATATTCATTCGCTATAGCAAACTTGGCGGCCACACCTGAAACACTGTCTATGATATGATACTCCGTTACTCTTTTTAACGAATCTTTAATGGTTCTGTAAACTTCGAAAAGACTGTCAATTTTATTTAATTCCACTTCTTCTTTTTTGTAATCTTTCGACCCGAACTTGTCAGTACCTTTAAACATCATGTGTTCGAGATAATGTGATAAACCAGTGTTATCATGCGGATCGTTTTTACTTCCTGTTTTCACACCGATGGCGGTCTGGATGCGCGGAGCATCTTTATAAACCGTCATGTACACTGTTAATCCGTTACTAAGCTTGTATATTCTCGCTTTCAGCGGATCATTCGGAACACTTTCATAACTGTATTGTTTTTGGGCAAACAATGTAGTACCATTGGCTGCGAAGAGCAGGAAAGCAATAAAAAGCAACTTAATTTTTGATGTCATATCACTTATTTTTAAGATTTTAATATTAAGGTGGTAAATGTAAATAAAAATAGGGATACGCTAAATCATAATATATAAAATCACTATTTTTCATGCTGAAATACCCTTTTTATCATGGAACAGATGAAATTGTAAAATATAATAAGATGAATATTCTTTGCTAGGGACGGCTTGGTAAATAAAGTAGAAAAAAGTAAAAATATTTTTGATAATATAAATTTTCTTATATTTGCAGCCCTAAAATGATTACGCGAAAATAGCTCAGTTGGTAGAGCACGACCTTGCCAAGGTCGGGGTCGCGGGTTCGAGTCCCGTTTTTCGCTCCGGAACCTCTCGGACGAAGAGAGGTTTTTCTTTGAAAGAATGCCCAGGTGGTGGAACTGGTAGACACGCAGGACTTAAAATCCTGTTGCCATTGCGGCAGTGTGGGTTCGATTCCCACCCCGGGTACGTGAAAGCCCTGCTGATATTGCTATCAGTAGGGTTTTTTAATTGATACTGTAAATATAATTCAATCAATTCAAATTACATCGTTACTCAACATTATTTTTTTCTTATACCTTTGTGCTCCGTTATTGAATAATATTATGATTGAGTAATTATGGAGCAAGATAAAAAGGACAACTATTTATTTTCTGAATTTCCTCCTGTATCCACTGAGCAATGGGAAGGAAAAATTCACGCTGATCTTAAAGGTGCGGATTATGAAAAAAAACTAGTATGGAAGACCATTGATGGAATTAATGTAAAGCCATATTACAGGGCTGAAGATCTTAAAAAACTTCAATATCTAAAAGGATTTCCGGGGGCGTCTCCTTTTATTCGTGGCCAAAAAATTGACAATAACGACTGGGATATCCATCAAAATATTGAATCAGAAGATCCTCAACTCGCTAATAAAGCAGCGTTAGATGCAATAAACAGAGGAGCTACATCTATTGGTTTCCGAGCAAAAGGAGTGGAATCAGTATCTGATATGGAAATACTTTTATCAGAAATTGACATGAATAAAATTGCTGTGAGCTTCATCTCCTCGCGTTCTTATCCAGCTACTTTCGATCTGTTCATGAAAGAAGTAAAAAAACAGAACCTAGATTTATCAAAACTTAAAGGTTCGTTTAATTTCGACTCGCTGAGTTATTATTTATTATACGGTAAATTCTACACTACAAAGGATAATGATTTTGTGGAGGCAACTTACCTATTGAAAAACATGGTGAAGAAAATTCCGGGATTCAAGGCCATTACAGTAAACGGACAATATTTTCATAATGCTGGTGCTTCCATTGTGCAGGAGTTAGCTTTCTCTTTGTCCTCCGGAAACGAATACCTGGTGCAGCTTACAGCTAAAGGGGAACTTATTGATACCGTTGCTTCGCATATGCAGTTCATGTTTGCCATCGGTTCAAATTATTTTATGGAGATTGCCAAACTCCGTGCAGCCCGTATGTTGTGGGCGAGAATTGTTGAACAGTATCATCCATTGCAGGAATCTTCCAAAGCAATGACAATTCATGCCGTGACTTCTAACTGGAATAAGTCCATTTATGATCCTCATGTAAATATGCTACGGACCACCACTGAGGCAATGTCTGCAGCTATTGGCGGATGTGATGTGCTCACCATAAATCTTTTTGATAATACATACAAAAAATCGGATGATTTGTCAACCCGCTACTCACGAAACACGCAGCTCATTCTTAAATCAGAATCCTATCTTGATAAAATAGTTGACCCCGCTGCAGGTTCATATTATATTGAACATTTAACGGATTCTATTGCAGAGGCTGCTTGGAAATTGTTTAAAACCATTGAGGGAAAAGGTGGATTCCTTGAAACTGTAAAATCAAACTTTATTATTGAAGAGATTACAAAGATCTGTCAGCAAAGGGATATGGATATTGCCATGCGACGTCAGATAATTTTGGGAACAAATCAATATCCTAATATGAACGAAAGGATGCTGGATAAAATTAAACCGCATGCTGAATTATCAGATCTCGGTGGACTCCGCCAGTATCGCGGCGCACAGGCATTCGAAACTATACGCTTGGCAACTGAAGCTCATGTGAAAGATGGACATAATCGCCCGAAAGTATTTCTTCTTACGATTGGAAATCTTGCCATGCGTAAAGCAAGAGCAGCCTTTGCAGCAAACTTCTTCGGATGTGCTGGATATGAGATCCTTGATAATATCGGATTTAAGACGGTGGAAGAAGGCGTGAATGATGCGATAGAAGCCAATGCTGATATAGTTGTGATTTGTAGTTCGGATGATGAGTATACTGCTTTTGCACCTGAAGCATGTAAACTACTGCAATCAAAAAAACCGGAAGTGCATTTTATCGTGGCTGGAAATCCTACTGCAATCATTGAAGAATTAAAAAAAGCAGGTGTGGATGATTTCATTCATGTTCGTACCAATGTGATCGAAACACTTAGAAAATATAATGCTTTACTGGGAATATAAATTGACAATTAAAGAGCTCGTAAGCTTATGAGAATAGATTTTAAAAATATTGATTATAAACCGGAAACCGAGACTGATAAACCTTTCAGTGAATGGGAAAAGGAAAACAGGATTGAAAGAAACTGGTTAACACCTGAACAAATTCCTGTGAAACCGGTGTATAGCGATGAAGACTTACTGGGGATGGAACATCTGCAATATGCAGCCGGCATTCCTCCTTATCTTCACGGACCATACTCAACGATGTATGTGATGCAGCCATGGACTGTAAGACAGTATGCAGGATTTTCCACTGCCGAAGAATCCAATGCATTTTACAGAAGAAATCTTGCTGCAGGACAGAAGGGACTTTCTGTTGCATTCGATCTTGCCACTCATCGTGGCTATGATTCCGATCACGAACGTGTGATGGGAGATGTAGGAAAAGCAGGCGTTGCAATCGATTCTATCCTCGACATGAAAATTCTTTTCGATCAGATTCCGCTGGATAAAATGTCTGTTTCTATGACGATGAACGGAGCAGTGCTTCCCATACTTGCATTTTATATTGTGGCTGCCGAAGAACAGGGTGTGCCAATGGAACAGTTGAGCGGTACCATTCAAAATGATATTTTGAAAGAGTTCATGGTGCGAAACACTTATATCTACCCACCTTTGCCTTCCATGAAAATTATTGCCGACATTTTTGAATACACTTCTAAAAAAATGCCGAAGTTCAATTCCATTAGTATCAGTGGTTATCATATGCAGGAAGCCGGCGCTACCTGTGCCATCGAACTTGCCTATACACTCGCTGATGGATTGGAATACCTGAGAACGGGAGTGAATGCAGGAATGGATATTGATTCTTTTGCGCCCAGGCTTTCATTTTTCTGGGCAAGCGGTATGAATCATTTCATGGAAATAGCCAAGATGCGCGCAGCACGGATGCTCTGGGCAAAAATTGTAAAACAGTTCAATCCAAAAAATGCGAAATCATTAGCATTACGAACTCATACACAAACATCCGGCTGGAGTTTAACAGAACAAGATCCTTTCAACAATGTAACACGAACCTGTGTGGAAGCACTGGGTGCCGCATTGGGCCATACACAATCACTTCACACTAATGCGTTAGACGAAGCCATTGCATTGCCCACTGATTTTTCAGCACGTATTGCAAGGAACACACAAATTTATTTACAGGAAGAAACCAATATCTGTAAAGCTATTGACCCTTGGGCCGGTTCTTATTATGTGGAAACACTCACGCATGAAATTGCGCATAAGGCATGGGAATTAATTCAGGAAGTGGAAGAGTTGGGAGGCATGGCAAAAGCCATTGAAACCGGTTTGCCCAAAATGCGCATTGAAGAAGCTTCTGCGAGAAAGCAGGCACGTATTGATTCACGTAAAGATATTATTGTGGGAGTGAATAAATACAAACTCGAGAAGGAAGATCCCATTGATATCCTCGAAGTGGATAATACCGCCGTGCGTGATTCGCAGATTGCACGGTTGAAGAAACTCAGGGCAGAAAGAAACAATGAAGAAGTTCAAAGAGCGCTGGATGCGATTACCAAAGCCTGTGAAACAAAAGAAGGAAATCTTCTTGAACTAGCTGTGGATGCTGCCCGCAAAAGAGCATCGCTGGGTGAAATTTCTTTTGCATGTGAAAAAATTTACGGCCGTTATAAGGCCACCATTCGTTCAATTTCAGGAGTATATTCTATGGAAATAGCCAACGACGAAAGTTTTAAAAATGCTCGTTTATTAGCTGATGAGTTTGAAAAGCTAGAAGGGCGGCGCCCACGTATCATGATTGCTAAAATGGGTCAGGATGGCCACGACCGTGGAGCTAAAGTAATTGCCACCAGTTTTGCTGACCTTGGTTTTGATGTGGATATGGGACCTTTATTCCAAACGCCATTGGAAGCAGCGCGGCAGGCGGTGGAAAATGATGTACACATCCTTGGAGTGTCAAGCCTTGCAGCAGGACACAAAACACTGGTACCACAAGTGATTGCCGAATTAAAAAACCTCGGACGAGAAGACATCATGGTGATTGCAGGAGGTGTGATCCCTGCACAGGATTATGATTTCCTGTATAAAGCCGGCGTGGTGGGTGTTTTCGGTCCCGGCACCAGCATTCCTGAAGCTGCGATTAAGATTTTACAGATACTGATTGACAGTGATAAAGTATAACTTTATTGAATCGCCTTTAATAATCACAACCTTTATGTCATGAAAGAAAACACGACTGAAGCAGCCCTCTATTATCTTTTCTTTCAATTTTAATCTATTTCTCACCTAATAGGAAATTTTATTAATTTCGCGCATATTTTATTTAATGAATCAATCCGAAGAACAATATCACAAGCACAGGTTAAAAACTGCTTATGTATCCACTGTAGTAAGCATCTCGCTGGTGCTGTTCATGCTGGGATTGGTGTGCCTCATCGTACTAGATGCAAAAAAACTTTCGGATTATTTCAAAGAAAATATCATCGTGCGAGTAATTATTAAAGACAATGTGCAGGAATCGCAGATCCTTTCCCTGAAGCAAAAACTAAGCACTGCTGATTATGTAAAAACCATCCAGTACATCACCCGCGAAAAGGCAGCCGCCGATCTGCAAAAAGATTTAGGGGATGATTTTATCAGTTTGCTGGGATATAACCCTTTACTTCCTTCACTGGAAATTCATCTGAAAGCAAACTTTGCCAATTATCAGAGTTTTCAGAAAATAGAAACTGACTTGAAAAAGAATCAGGATGTGAAAGAGGTTTATTACCACAAAACCCTCGTCAGTCTAGTGAATGAGAATATTAAAAAGATATCCGTTTTTATTTTGGGATTCAGTCTGCTATTGTTTATTATTGCTTTTGCTTTAATAAACAATACAATTAGGTTGGCAGTTTATTCCAAAAGATTTCTGATTAAAAGCATGCAATTGGTGGGCGCCACGCAGGGTTTCATCAGGAGGCCTTTTATGATACAGGGCCTTGTTCAGGGCATGATCGGTTCGGTAATAACTATTGGATTACTCACTCTCACCTTGTTTTTTGCAGGCAAAGAAAATACAGATCTGGCAAACCTCCAGGATATAAATCTGACTTTGTTGCTTTATGCAATTGTGTTTGTATTGGGCTTGATTATTTCCTGGATATCTACCTTTTTTGCAGTGAGAAAATATCTGCGGATTAAAACAGATTATTTGTACTTTTACTAAAATTTTAATACCCATGGCTGAAAAGAAAAAAGCAGACAGTGCAGCAAAACCCGTTAATAAAGGCGTAAAGACTGTTGACGTGAAAAAACCCATTGAAATGCCGTTCGTCAAACAAAATTATATTTTGCTGATTGTTGGCGTGGTGCTGATTTTTATCGGATTCATCCTGATGTTAGGTGGTGGCTCAAAAGATCCAAATGTATTCAGTACTGCAATATTCGATTTTCAGCGTTTAACGCTTTCACCTATGTTAATCCTTGCCGGGTTTATCGTAGAGATAATTGCTATTATGTGGAAACCACGTGTCAAAGCATAGGCCTATCAACCCATGACATATTTACAAGCGGTTATTCTTGCTATTGTTGAAGGCATCACAGAGTTCCTTCCTATTTCCTCAACTGGACATATGGTATTAACAGCTTCTGTCATGGGCATTGAAAAGGAAGCATTCACTAAATTATTTATTGAAACCATTCAGTTCGGAGCTATCATTTCTGTGATTTTGCTTTATTGGCGAAAATTTTTCGATTTTAAAAAACTGAATTTATACGTTAAATTAGTTGTTGCATTTATCCCCGCTGCTATTGTTGGTGTTTTATTAAAAGATCATATTGATATGATGCTTGAAAAACCTGTTTTTATTGCTATCATTACATTACTGGGTGGAATATTACTTCTTTTTGTTGATGGAATTTTCAACAAAAGTGACATTAGTAATACGGATAATGTTTCTTACAAAAAATCATTCATTATCGGAGTTTTTCAAATTCTTGCAATTATCTTACCTGGCTTCAGCCGAAGTGCTGCAACAATTATAGGCGGGATGCAGCAGAAATTGAACAGAAAAACAGCTGCTGAATTTTCGTTTTTTCTGGCGGTTCCCACTCTGGCAGGTGCTTTTGCAAAAAGCATTTGGGATGCATATAAACACACTCCCGAAATATTAACTTCGAATAACATTCATATTCTTTTAATAGGGAATGTCATTGCATTTATTATTGCGATGCTTGCCATAAAAAGTTTCATTACCTTCCTTACAAAATACGGTTTTAAAGCATTCGGGTATTACCGCATTATACTTGGAGCACTAATACTGCTGCTGGTTGCATTCGGAATTCCATTATCTTTTTAATTAATATGCACAATTTTGATTTTCCTGAAGGCGAACTTCTTTTGATTGATAAGCCATACGACTGGACATCATTCGATGTGGTAAACAAGGTTCGCTGTCTGCTGAAAAATCATTTGAAACTAAAGAAAATTAAAGTGGGTCATGCGGGAACGCTGGATCCACTGGCAACAGGACTTCTGATTGTATGCACAGGCAAATTTACCAAACGCATTGATGAGTTTCAGGCGTTGAATAAAGAATATACCGGAAGTTTTATTATTGGAGCGACCACACCTTCTTCTGATCTTGAAACCCTCATTGATAAAACATTTGATTATAGTCATGTGAGCCAAGAGATGATCTATCAGGCAGCCAAAACACTTACAGGCTTTGTACAGCAGGAACCACCATTATTTTCGGCGAAAAAGATTGAAGGGGTTCGCGCTTATGAAATGGCCCGCAAAGGAAGCGGCCAAAGAATGGAGACTAAAGAAGTGGAAATTAAAGAATTTACAATCACAAAAATTCAATTACCAAGCATTGAATTCAGAGTTCAGTGCAGCAAAGGCACTTATATACGGTCTCTGGCACGAGATTTTGGAAACATATTAGGATGTGGGGCATATCTAAATTCATTATGCCGTACAAAAATCGGAAACTTTCATTTGGAAAATGCGTTTAAGATTAACGATTTTGAATTCATGTTAAATCAATAACTTGCAATTATTTACAGATTACCTGATTGTCAGCACATCCAGAGGTTTGCTTCATGAATAATTCAATTTCTTTTGAAAATAAGTATTAAATTTCTGGACTTTGGCTTCGCGAGGTATTATCTTTGCACTTTGAAACAACATATTAATATTAAGTATATATGAAATTATCCGATTTCAGATATCATTTGCCTCCTGAACTGATTGCAAATTACCCGGCTCCCAACAGAGATGATGCAAGGTTAATGGTATTGAACCGACAAACGAAGAAAATCGAGCATAAAAAGTTTAAGGATATCATCAATTATTTTAATGATGGTGATGTAATGATCATTAATAACACCAAGGTTTTCCCAGCCCGCTTATACGGTACAAAAGAAAAAACCGGCGCTAAAATCGAAGTATTTTTATTAAGAGAACTCAACAAGGAAACCCGTTTATGGGATGTGTTGGTTGATCCTGCCAGAAAAATAAGGATAGGCAATAAATTATACTTCAGTGATGATGAAACGCTGGTAGCCGAAGTCATTGATAACACTACCTCCAGAGGCAGAACATTGCGTTTCTTATTTGATGGCCCGTATGACGAGTTTAAAAAAACTATTGAATCCTTAGGGCAGACACCCCTTCCGAAATTAATCAAACGTCCTGTGGAACCTGCCGATAAAGAAAGATACCAAACGATTTATGCCAAACATGAAGGCGCTGTGGCAGCTCCTACAGCAGGACTTCACTTCAGCAGAGAATTAATTAAACGACTTGAATTAAAAGGAATCAATTTTGCAGAAATTACTTTGCATGTAGGTTTGGGGAATTTCAGAACGGTAGAAGTGGAAGATCTTAGCAAGCACAAGATGGATTCGGAACAGGTAATCATTGAAGAAAAGGCGATAGCGATTGTAAATAAAGCTAAAGACAATAAGAAAAAGGTTTGTGCCGTAGGAACCACATCTATGAGAGCCATTGAATCATCTGTAACTATCAGCGGTTTATTGAAACCCTTTAACGGATGGACAAATAAATTTATCTTTCCGCCTTATGATTTCAGCGTGCCCAGTTGCATGGTAACAAATTTTCACCTTCCTCAATCAACGCTGATGATCATGGTGGCTTCCTTTACCGGATTTGATTTTCTGTTAAAAGCATACAAGGAAGCTGTAGCTGAAAAATATAAATTTTTCACTTATGGGGATGCGATGCTTATTCTTTAATATTAATTAAGAGCAATCATAAATCCCCTAATAATTCAGGGGATTTTTTATATAGTATCATTGAAAAAATATGCAATTATTGTTGCCGGTGGAAGCGGAAGCCGGATGAAGTCAGATATCCCCAAACAGTTTTTGGAGCTTGACGGAAAGCCAATGCTTATGCATACAATCAATGCTTTTTATCAATATAATTCAGAAATAATAATTATTGTTGTACTGCCAAAAGCACAATTTATTTTTTGGGAAGAACTATGTGCAGCAAATAAATATACAGTTTCGCATTTAAAAGCACCTGGTGGTAAAACACGGTTTGACTCTGTTAAAAACGGATTAGCGTTGATTAACGAAGACGGGTTGGTTGCAGTCCACGATGGCGTACGGCCTTTTGTTTCCATACAATTGATTGATCATGTTTTTACCATTGCAGAAAAATCAGTCAACGCAGTTCCCTTCATCACACCTCAAGATTCGGTTCGTTTTGTAAATAAAACGGATAATAAAATTGTTGAAAGGGAAAATGTATGTTTGATTCAAACCCCTCAATGCTTTTGTACCGATCTTCTGAAAAGAGCATATAACAAGCCTTACAATTCTAATTTTACAGATGATGCCAGTGTTGTTACCGCCATTGGAGAAAAAATAAATCTTGTTGGAGGATGTTATGAAAATATAAAAATCACAACAACTCATGATCTTCACATGGCTGAATTCCTGATCAAACAATCAAAAGAAAAGAGCTAATGAGTCGTTCGTCCCTTCCATTCAGTCTTTCCAAATAATCCCGCGAAGGACATTAAAGGAACATAAATTATATTTATGATCTGCACCGGAAGATAATACCATAGAAGATTTTTTCTTTTAAAAAATGCGGAAGCAACTGTCATTAAAGGAAGATCAACTAAAAATTTTATTCCAAAAAACAGTAATGCTAACCAGATAAATCCTGGAATTAACATAGAAGAAATAAAACCAGTGAATAGAAATAAATTGATAAAAAAAACAAGCAATGATACAAATATTGCAGAGTAGTTTTTGTATCCCTTAGCCTTTGACACCCACCTTTTACGCTGAATAAAAAATTCCCGCAGAGTAGTCTTAGCTTCAGTGAAAACGCATGCATCAAATGATTTCAGAAAATCTATTTTTTTCTGATGATGATTAAATTTATACATTAAAAAAACATCGTCTCCGGAATGGTAATTCATGTTTCCCTCAAATCCGTTAACTTCAATAAATATTTTCTTTTCATACATTAGGTTAGCACCATTGCACATAATGGGCATTTTTAGATTAATCGCTGCAGCCGATGAAACAATCAGGCTGAGAAATTCAAGCGACTGCATGTTGCCAAAAACTGACACAGTTTTATGAAAGCAAACAGGAGCAGCTACCATTTGCGGATGTTCCATTTCATAATAATTAACCAGAGAGGACAACCATTTCAATCCCATTCTGCAATCTGCATCAGTAGTGATGATCAGATCGCCATCAGCCATTTCAATTGCTGCTGTAATTGCATTCTTTTTCCCCGCACCCAAAGAATTATTTTTTAATTCAAGGAGATGGATGTTTTTAAAAACACAATTTTGAATAAAAGACTTCACAATGTCTGCTGTATTGTCTTCTGAATGATCATCCACGACTATTATTTCGATAAATGTTTTCGGATAATCCTGCATTAAAATATCTGATAAACAATTCAGGATGTTTTTTTCTTCATTACGGGCAGATATAATTATTGTAACCTTTGTGCTGAGTGGTTTTACCGATGGAGAAAAACATTTCAACCTTATCCAGGCTATTGTAAAAGAAAGAATCAGCAGGAAATAAGGAATAGCAATGATAATGAAAACCCACAGTAAAATCAATTCAGACACTGACATGGTTCAATTTTTTTTGAACAGATTCATATTTATTAACATCAGAGATCCTGCTATGGCAGGAATAGCCAGATTAATGATCCATAATAAAAATGAAGCGAAAATAATTCCGAAGTTCATTTGATCATCAGCTATCCCGGAACTTATGAAATAATTGCTGAAAAAGAATAATGCTACAGAACCACGGATACCCAGTTCAGATAAGGCAAACGACGGAATTAATGCCATAACAAAATAAATGGAGGAAATAAGAATAAATGCATCTGATAAAGGCACTTCTATGGAAAAAAGCCTCAGCAAAAGGTAATATTGAAAAGTGAACAAAATATATCTGCTTAAACTTAGTAAAAGAACATGTAATAATTCTCCTGATCTGTAAGTGTGAATTACTGCAAGCTCATCAAGAACTTTTTCCTTTTTTATTATTTTTTTCAATAAAGATTCGAGTAAAGAAATATTAAAAAAGAAGATAACTACACATATAATCACAATAATTAAAGTGATGATTAACCCATAGGATAGGGCATGTGGAAATTCTAGATTATCAGAATTATTTCTGACGAGGAATATTAAAAAACCAATCATTCCCATCACGAGTGTAATAATTAACTGGCTGATGCTTCCGATAACAGTTGAAATTACTCCCTTCCATCGATTTGTCGGATCAAGGACAAATACGCGTCCACCATATTCTCCAATATGGTTGGGTGTAAAAAGGCTGACGGTAATACCAGCCAATACTCCCCTATATGCGTTGAGCATAGAAACATTTTCATATTTTTTTATCAGAAACCTCCATTTAAAAGTTTCAATGGTCCAGTTGCCAAACATAAGAATTACAACCAAAGCAAGCGTCAACAACTGAGAAGGCCCAACAAGAAAATTTGATAACGATGATGTAAATTGATGAATATCGTGATCAACAAAAACCTGTTTGTATATATATCCGAACGCAATAAGAATTATTAAAGCTTTGATCACATAACCTGAAATATTGCGTATTTTTGTATTCAATAGTATGGGTATTTGATATACAATAATACTAATTTTTTGGCAACAGAACGTATCATATTAGGAATTGACCCGGGAACTACAATAATGGGTTATGGTATCATTAAGGAAGCAGATCACAAAATTGATTTGGTGCTCATGGATGTATTAAAACTGGGCAAACTTGAAAATCATCCGTTGAAGCTGAAAATGATTTTTGAAACAACCTTGTCGTTGATTGATAAATATAATCCGGATGAACTTGCAATTGAAGCTCCGTTCTTTGGCAAAAATGTACAGTCTATGTTGAAGTTGGGAAGGGCTCAGGGAGTTGCAATTGCTGCTGCACTATACCGATCGGTTCCGATTTTTGAGTACTCCCCTAAGAAAATAAAACAAGCCATTACGGGAAACGGAAACGCTTCAAAAGAACAGGTGGCTGCAATGCTCGACACTATTTTTAAAACAAAACTACAAGCTAAACATCTTGATGCAACGGACGGATTAGCAGCAGCAGTCTGTCATTTCTTTCAAAAAAATCCTACAAGTACAAGTAAGAAATTTTCCGGATGGAAATCATTTATTACTGAAAACCCCGACAGATTAAAATAGAATTAATACATTGCTGCAGTTATTTCGGAAGCTATCGCCGAAAATTCCTCAGGAGTAAATTTTAATTTTGGCTTACGAAAATCAATATCATAAACATTATTGATTGGAATAAGGTGAATATGGGCATGAGGAACTTCAAGGCCTACAACTGCTATACCTACCCTGGCACATTTTTCAATTTTCTCAATGCCCACTGCTATTCTTTTCGCCAAAAGAAAAAGTTCGTTGTATATGGGTTCTTCCAGATCAAAAATATAGTCTACTTCTTTTTTGGGAATCACTAATGTATGTGCTCTGGCAATCGGGTAAATATCCAGAAATGCAATGCAATTGGGAGTTTCTGCCACTTTGTAACAGGGAATTTCTCCTGAAATAATTTTACTGAAAATGCTTGGCATAAACTAAGAGGTTCTTGTAATATTCATAATTTGCAAATGGATAACCCCGGCAGGAATTTTTATTTCGACTTTATCTCCTTTGGATTTTCCCAGCAAGCCGGTTGCTATCGGAGAGTTTACTGACAATTTACCTGCTTTAAGGTCTGCTTCGTTTTCAGGTACAAGTTTATAGGTCATCATGGCTCCGTTCTTCAGGTTTTTAACTTTTACAGTACTTAAAATTAAAACTTTAGAACTGTCAAGTTTAGATTCATCAATGACCCTGGCATTTGACACAATTGCTTCCAGTTTCGAGATTTTCATTTCAAGCATACCCTGAGCATTTTTTGCCGCATCGTATTCAGCATTTTCTGACAAATCACCTTTGTCCCGTGCTTCAGCAATCTGCTGGGAAATAGCTGCCCTTTCGAAAGTGACAAGATGATTTAATTCATCTTTCATTTTCTGTAATCCTTCTTTGGTATAATATTTAAGTGCCATTTTTTTATTTTTCTTGTTTAAAAATATGATCTCCCTATATATAACATAAAGAATCCCGATTCCTCGGGACTCTTTATAAAATATTGAGTTATTAAACTAAACGCTACAAGTTTATTCTCGCTCCTATGCAATGCGTTCCCTGAAAAGGATCTGTGGCTCTGTAAGAATAATCCAATGAAAAACTTGATCCCTTTTCTTTATTCATGGGAATTTCTACACTAAAACCAGCACAAGGCCCTGTCAACGCTGAAGTCCTGTCAGCTTTTTTTGTAATGCCTTTTTCATAAGCATAACCTGCACGAAGCATTAAATAATTTTTAAAATTATATTGAGCACCAAGAATATATTGATCCTTTGTAAAAGAATTTGATGTGAAATTACCAGCAATTGTCACTTTGTGTGATTCAGTTACTTTAATATCATATGCTGCGCCGATATTAATTAAAGAGGGCAATTCATATTCTGCAGACCGTTGTTCAATGGTCATGGTATTTGCAGCACCTGGAACAGTCCCTTTAAATGAAAATCCATCACCTTTAAACTTCATGCGGGGACCCACATTTTTCATGGAAATTCCGAAATGAATATTTTCAGTTTCTCCGGTCACATATTGGATTCCTGCATCAATTGCAACACCCTGAGCGTTTACATCGGAAATGGCTTCATTGATGATGCGGATACATAAACCACCATAAATACTGTTTGAAAAAGTTTTAGCATAGGACAAGCCAATATTCATCAGTTTTGGTGAAAAGGTAGACCCGTCTCCTTCCGGCTTATCTACTGTTGTCACTAACAAATCGCCAAAAGTCATTGATGAAACACCAAGTCCGATAACGCCTGTTTGACCTACTTTTTGTGAAAGTCCAAATGAGTTCAGGTTACATCCGCTACCTTGCAGCCATTTGGTGTGAACAAAAACCAACTCTGTTTTTTGGGTAAAAGCCAAACCTGCAATATTATATTGCATTGATTCCAACCCTTTAATACAGGAGGAGTTAGCACCACCCCATCCTGAGGATCTTGCCCATGGATTAATTAAAAGCTCTGAAGCCCCTGCTTGTCCGGAACGATCCGGATTACCTGCGAATCCGGTAATAGCATTTCCAAATAACAAACCTGTGAGAGCTATTGAAAATAAAAATTTACAGCACTTTTTCATATCATCTCTTTTTTTCGTTTATACAAAGATTAAAACTTTTGTTCAGATTAAAATGCATTTAAGTCAATCGGACGCAATACACCAAACCATTTGATTACCTTTTCTCCGATACCATCGGCTTTGATGTGTATCAGATAAATACCTCCTGAAATAGGAATTCCTGCATAATTCTTCAAATCCCAATCATATGATGTTTTTGTTTCGTCTTTGGTGAACTGCCTGATTAAAGTTCCATTCACAGTATAAATCGAGATTGTGCATTTCTCAGGAAGATTTGTAATCTTGACTCTGTTATCTAATTGGCTTGTTTCATAGCCACTATATGCATAATATGGATTAGGTACAATATTTATCATATCCAAAGCGCTTTTTGCCGTTTCATTATTTCCGTATTCTGTAGCAATATCTTTTGTATTGAAAGAATACATCGGAAGATTCTTATTTTTTATTTCTACTGTAGCGCTATCTCCAAGCGAAGAATAACTTTTTGCGTAAGGTTTCATCACCCGAACCCGAATCTTTACATCATTGGCTAACCAGGGCACATTATACTTTGCCATAGGAATGCCTGTCCAAATTACATCGGAATACACATTCTTTTTATTAGGATCTGCACCAGTTGATAATTGAGAATACAGCCATGCTCCTTCATCATAAGCAGGACAATCGTCAGGGGAATCTCCATGGTGGCACAAAATATATAAATAATGTTTACCACCAAACAGGATCTGATTGTTTGCAAAAGACATATTGTAAAGATTGGTTACCAAATTAGCTGTGGGGTTCCATTTCATATCACGTCCGTTTTCCCCGATCAACCAGGAATCTTCGCCAAACATCATATTCAATCTTTCACCTGTTTCTACATTGATGACATATCCAGGGAACCAACTCATTCCGGTGCCCCCTGCAGGATCAGGTGTTAAATCAAAATAAGAATTCCCATTTTTCATCATGGATTGTCCTTTTCGTAGAGAAAATTTCTTTGCATTTCCTTCGGAAAGGGAAGTATTAGTATTCTCGCACTCTTCGATTACCGGACATCGAGTCCACTTAGAAGGATCGTTTGGACAAATCACCAGATCGATACTGCAAATATTTTCTAATTTATTCAATCCAAAATACGAAGGATAAGCAGGCCCGTTTTCATAATGTGATGACAAACGGTAAGGAGCAAAAGTCCCCCCCAGAATATTTGTATAATATTTATTCGGATCCCACTCTTTTCCAGTACAGTTTCCATTGCTTAAAACAAGATCATAATCATTATTTGTGGCATCTTGATTATCACACATGGTTCCCGAACGTTCCCAGTTAAATGAGAAACCAAACCCCCCATCAACATCAGGAACACCACCTAACCACTGTTGTGAACTGTCAGCATATTGAATGGTTGATTCGATAAAACCGTAATTTGGATTCAACGAGTCACCGCCCTTTTCTACCTGTTTAATGGTAACAGACAAACCAAGGTCTAATAAAATTTTCTCATCACCAATTTCAAGGGTGGTATCAGAGGAGTAAACCTTATGATCATCTTCGTTTACAAGTACCCATTTTGCTTTATAAAGGCTTGTATAACTAGTATAATTTGGAACGTTTATGAATTTCAAAGTGAAATTACCGCTTTTAACATTTAGCGGATCAATAACTCTGACATCAATAGGACCCCTGTTGTTTTCATATTCGAGAGTTCGATCTGTAGAGCCAGATAAAATTTTATCAACGGTAACAGTGGTAAGATCTAAAGTCATGCCTCCGTTTCCCTGTCCTTCAATCCTGGTGATTTTCGGGCCATCGCCATAAGCTGCATGCATGATGGTTCCATTTGCTTCAGGTGAAGGATTGTGAGGAATAGCGGTTACGGACTTAATAAGACCCGTGGGGCTTTTCCTTCCTGACAAGTAGGGCTTTTTCTGACCATCCAAACCGCTCACGCCAGGAATCTGATTACCGGGTTCCTGAGAATATTTCAGATAATTATTATATGCATACGCAATAGCAATATAGTAGTATTGTTTATGGTTTATTAACCGCCTGTCACCGGTTGCAAATTCATCACTCAATATCCGGAAAGAATGAATAATTCCGGTATTTGTGCCCTGTACTTCAAGCACAGGTGAATTTGCGCCGGTAGTTTCATCAAAGTAATAATTAACTAAATTTCCGATGGGGTTTCCGTCTTTATCAAAGTTTTTAATATCGCATTGTGCAACCAGACGTGCTTTATCAGGATCATGGATATCAGCAATAGAAACTGTAGCATCTTTTAGCTGGAATATCTGATATCCTTCAAAATTATATGTGGAATCATAACGGGCGGATCCCACTGAACCTGCAGGTGATACAATATTAGGATCATATTCCTGATATCTTTCTCTTTTATTATTTGATATAATAGTATCATTAGTCAAATAAAGAATAAGTTCTCTGTCGAGCTCCTGTATTGTCAATTCAGGAGCATCAGGTCCGTCAACTACTTTAAAACAGTTATCAAAAAGTTTCTGACA
>Ga0182027_10002603_pt1 | contig 29131 bp, 17 predicted proteins | sample 712E1DmetaG_FD_121300 | JGI IMG/M metagenome (GOLD analysis project Ga0182027, IMG submission 121300) | Permafrost microbial communities from Stordalen Mire, Sweden - 712E1D metaG (Illumina Assembly) | ecosystem: Environmental > Terrestrial > Soil > Wetlands > Permafrost | place: Sweden...
ACAACCCAGGAACCCTTGTGAAAGAAGAAACCCCCAGCATGGAAGGCGTCGTCATCCGCGGCGTTTCCCTCGACAAGAACCAGGCCAAACTCACCCTGGTGCAGGTGCCCGACCGGCCCGGAGTGGCCGCACTGGTCTTCAAAGCCATCGCCGATGCCAACATCAATGTGGACATGATCGTCCAGAACACCAGCCACGATCCGGCTGCGCCCGCCACCGACATTTCCTTCACCGTGGACAAGGCGGATTTGCTCAAGGCCGGCAAGGTGATTGACGGGCTGAAGGACAAAATCGGCTTCCGCCAGGTCATCGCCGATGAAAAAGTAGGCAAACTTTCCGTGGTGGGCGTGGGCATGCGCAGCCATCCCGGCGTGGCCGCGAAAATGTTCGAGACCCTCGCCCAGATCGGCGCCAACATTGACATGATTTCCACCAGCGAGATCAAGGTTTCCGTCACCATAGATCTGGCCAAAGGCGAGGAAGCCATGCGCGCCGTCCACCAGGCCTTCTTGGGGTGATTTTAGAGTGATTTCAAGGCAGTCCCAGCGTGTGCTTTAACGCGGCTTGCACAGCTTGCATTTCGGGCAAGCGGCCCAGCACCGCAACAATTTCAGTCTCCAGCACGGTTGCCAGATTGTCCGTCATGATGACGGAATCGAGCCTCAAACCAGCGGCTTTCGCTTCCGCGGAATTGACCGGGACAAATACGCGGCTTGGGTGGGATTTGCGTACAGGGTTGCTTAGATCATGGCGATGATTTTTTGGGCCAGACCGCTGTTCAGGTCATCCCTCTGAATGACCAAGGCGGGACGCCGCTTGGCCGTACGCAAGTCCGAATTCGGGAACAGCACCAGGACGACGTCCCCGTGCTCAGTCTTGATCATAGATGGCGGCTTCAGGGCGATCCCAATCCTCTGCGAAGCAATTCAGCCTGGCCCGCAGATCGGCCGCCTGCGCCTCATCAATTCCGCACGCCCGCAGATCAACGCCGGTGGAATCAAGAAAAGTCACGAGCACGCGCGCCCTGTCTATTTGAGCAGGCCGTTCGGCCAACTCCACCTTTCCATCCGCGTAAATGCCTTCCACAGTTAACATAATGAACCACTACCACAACGGGCCGCGTAAGGGAAGCCAAAAGCCGGGTAAAAAAATGATTTTCTCGACATCCCCTGGCTTGCCGGGACATTTTTGAGGTGTCACTTTCAGGACATGAGCACCTGGACTGGCTCAGGTTCACCTTTTTATGACCTGTTTATGAACCCTTGGGTGGAAAGCGGCGGAGAGGTTCTGCTGGCCGTCGGTGGGGTTTATCTCTCGCGCCGCCTGGCGCGGACCCCGCGGGCCTGTTGGCTCGTGGCCTGGTTGCTTTCGCTCACCGTGGTTCTTCTATTCGGTGTCGGGCGTTGTGCGCGCGGCCTTGAATTCGTCCCTCCGTTTTCCTGGCTGGCCGCCACACGCGTTCGGTTCATCCTGATTCCCTTGATCACTCCAATCCTGCTGCTGTTGCCGGCGGCAAAACATCCCAACTCGCGCATTCGGCTTTTTGTGGCGGTCTTGGTTGGTATGGTCATCCTGCAATTCTCCGTGCTGCCCGCCTTGCTTCCGGCCTTCAACCGAAGCCTCCTGCTCAACCTAAAGACCAGGATGGACCGCGACGGGGTTTGCCTGCAAGGCACCGCATACACCTGCGGGCCGGCGTCCGCCGTCACCGCCCTGCGCCGGATGGGTTTGCCGGCGGAGGAGGGCGAAATCGCCGTTTGGGCCAGGACTACTTACGTAGCCGGAACCCCGCCCGATGTTCTCACCGAGACGCTTCGGGAGCACTATGGCGACCAGGGCCTCACCGCCAAATTGAGATACTTCAAATCCATTCCCGAACTCAAACAAGGAGGTGTGACTCTCGCCGTCATCAAATACGGCTTCTGGGTGGATCACTATGTGACCATCTTATCCGTCACCGACACAAACGTGGTTGTCGGCGATCCTCTCAATGGATTGGCAACTTACTCCTGCGATGACTTCGCCAAAATGTGGCGCTATTCCGGGATCGTCTTGGAACGTCCGCGCCCGTAGCGGCTTTCGGAAGAAAGCCGCCAATTGTCCTTTTTCCCTGCTTTCCGGGAGCGCACACGCCCCCGTGTGCCGCAGGGCGCGCCATCGCGGCCCGCATCCCCCGCCCTGTGTGGAAATCAGCCATTCCGGCTGACGGGCTGCATCCATTGCAGTTGTTGGTCAATGTTGGGAGCCAGCTTATAGCTCTTGACGTAATCCTTGAGGGCCGGGCCGACGATTTCAATGCGCGTCAGATCGGTCTCGCCCACCGCCAATTGCCTACAGTAGGTCATGTAACCAACTTTGGCTGGGTCTATGCCCATCAATTCAAGCCCGACCCGGTCGGCGGCGAGCCAATCGAGGCTGACCACGCAAACCCGATGTTCCACCGGAGTGCCTCTGGACGGCCCGGAGCCTTCCATGCCTTGATAGCCGTCAATGACGGCCAGGTGCGGATGCAGGCGAAAGGCGAGATTGGCGAGGTTGAAGTTGATCCCGCGCGCCCCCCCGCCGTGAACGATGCTCTTGTCGGATCGGCCGCCGGTCTTCACAGGAGCGCCGAGGACGATGTTCTTGAGCGAAAGAGTGGCGACCGCCAGGTTGTGGGTCTTGAGCTTCGCCGCCGAAATGACAAAACTGTTCGGGTCCAGGAGGACGCTGGACATCCGGACGGGATGTGGGCGCAGGTCGGTTTGGTCAAAACAGGCGAGGACTTCGCAAGGCTGAGTGTCCAAGTCCAGGAGCGGCACGCCGTACTTTTCCGCCAGGCGGGGGTAGCCATTATTGGCGAAGCCTTGCACGGTGTTGCCGGCGGAACATTCGGCGATGACGACCTTGGTCTTGCCGATGGATTTGAGGAACTCGAGTATCCCCTCCAGGTTCTCCGCGGCCGTGCAGGCCAGCGGAGTGGTGATGTCCACATTGTTGGGCTTGACGATCACGCGCTTGTCGCCAATGGCGGCGGCGATTTCCTTCTCGAACGCTTTGAGTCCCTGGAACGCAATGCTGGCGCGGTCTTCGCCCGTGGTCAGAGCGACACGGCTGGGGCGGCCCGCCGCCGCGGCGGGAGCGGGAGCGGGGCCGGGGGCGGGCGCGGCAGCGGTGGCCGGGCTGACGCCCCAGCGCGATGCGGTTGCGGCGGCGCCGCCGAGGATGGCGGCTTTCAAAAAGTGACGGCGGGTGAGTTCAGAACGAGGGATCATAGGATTTGCTTTGTTTATGTTTGACGCTTATTTGCAATGCCGGGTCTGTGCCATAATCTCCGCCTGATACTATGCCAATTCCAGCCCTTTGCAAGATGGTTCCAGTTTCTTGTTCCAGTTTCTTGTTCCAGTTTCTTGTTCCAGCTTCTTGTTCAGCCTCCCCGACGGCACAGAGGCGGCGCCCCGTTTGCTCTCCTCCGGAGCAAAAAAATGTCTTGCCAACTTTCCTCGTCCCATACAACATCGCTCCCAAAGAAAGGAAACGTAGCTATGACAAATGATTATCCAACCTCCCGCAGAGATTTCCTGAAAACTTCGTTGCTCGGCGGCGCCGCGGCGCTGGCTGCGTGGCGATTGCCGTCAGCCCAGGCCGCCGAAGGCGCGCCTGCCGCTCCCACGGGCTTCCACCCCAGCGACCCGCCCAACTCCCCGATGGGGGTTGCCTTCGGCGTCAAGCCGGGGCGCGTCGCCTGGGCTTTTGACCCCAAAGCCACGACTTGGGACGGCACGACCACCGCGCCGGGCTGGTGGGACGACAGCAACACTCATCCCCAAGTCGTTGCGGACATGCTCTCCAACAGCCTCCGTTCGGTCGGCGATGCCGCCAGTGACAAGGAAGCCTGGAATAAAATTTTCACCGACTTCAACCAGCGCCACGGCAAGGGCGCGGCGGGTTACAAGAAGGGCGAGAAGATCGTCGTCAAACTCAATCTCAACCAGTCGCATGACCACGGCCTCGGCGCCAATAATTCCTTCATCGCGCCTCAACTCGTTCAGGGCCTGCTGCGCCAGCTCGTCCAGCAAGTCGGCGTCGCCCCCGCCGACATCACCTTCTACGACGCCGTCCGCGACGTTCCGGCCACCATTTTCGACCGCGGCACCAAGGAATTTCCCGGCGTCCACTTCGTGGACTCGACCGGCACCGATGGCCGCGAGAAAGCGGTGCCCGACCCGGCCAAGCCGCTCGTCCTGGGCCAGGGCGGCGTGAGGCTCTTTTTCCCCACCTGCGTTACCCAGGCCGACTACATGATCAACGTTGCCGGGCTGAAAGGGCACAACATCGCGGGCATGACCGTCACGGCGAAGAATCACCTGGGGTCCCTGTTGACCGCCACGGGCGCTTCCGGCGCCAGCAACATGCACCCCTCCATTGCCGTCAAGGTGGACCCCGGCATGAGGGGGAATGCGCCAACGCCTCGCGCGATGGCTACTTACTGCGGCTTGGTGGATCTGAACGGACACCCGCAGACCGGAGGCAAAACCATGCTCTACATCATTGACGGCTTGTATGCGACCCAGCATAACGAATTTCGTTTGGCTCCGGTCTGCAAGTGGCAAAGCGCGCCCTTCAACGGGAATTGGACGGCCAGCCTGTTTATCTCGCAGAACGGCGTGGCCATTGACTCGGTGGCGCTGGATTTCCTGCGCAACGAGCCGACGCTGACCTCCATCGTCAACGGCACGGTTGACAACTATCTCCACGAAATGGCGCTGGCGGACCAAGCGCCGTCCAAGATCGCGTACCAACCGGCCGGAGATGGCAAGGTGCTTGGCAGCCTGGGCGTTCACGAGCACTGGAACAACGCCGCCGACAGGCAATACAGCCGCAACCTCGGCAAGGGCGCCGGCATCGAACTGGTCCAACTGCGGGCGGCCTAGCGCGGCCGGTTTACAAAGGGCCATTCGGGCTTGGTTTGTAGGGGGGAATTTGGTATGGTGACGTTGTGACAGGTCACGATTTATTCTCCGCCGGACCGGGGCCGGAAACCTCCGAGTCCGCCGGGCCGGACCCGAATTCCCCGGCGCGCCAACCCCTGGCGGCGCGGATGCGACCGCGCAACCTGGATGAAATGGCGGGGCAAAGGCATATCCTGGCCCCCGGCAAGTTTCTCCGGCGCGCCATCGAGGCAGACCGGATACAATCGCTGATCTTTTACGGGCCGCCCGGGACGGGGAAGACCTCCCTGGCGCAGATCATTGCGCGGCAGACGCGCAGCAAGTTCGAGCGGTTGAGCGGGGCGGAATCCAACGTGGCGGACATGCGCCGCGTGCTGGCCGGCGCGGCCAACCGCCTGGAAAACACGGGCCAGTCCACCATTCTTTTCATTGATGAAATCCACCGCTTCAACCAGGCGCAGCAGGATGTGTTGCTGCCGGACGTGGAGAGCGGCTTGGTGCGCCTGATCGGCGCGACCACGCACAACCCGTTCTTTTTCGTCAACTCCCCGCTGGTGTCGCGCTCGCAGATTTTTGAGCTGCAACCGCTGGGGGAAGAGGACCTGCTGGAGTTGTTGCGCCGGGCGCTGGCCGACGCCCAGCGCGGCCTGGGCCACCTGAAAATCCGGGCGGACGAGGACGCCCTGCGGCATCTGGCCAAAATCGCGGACGGCGACGCGCGCAAGGCGCTCAATTCGCTGGAAATTGCCGCGATCACCACGCCGCCGCAAGCGGACGGGGTCATCGCGATGGATCTGGCGGTGGCCGAAGCCTGCATCCAGAAGAAAGCCATCGTGTATGACGGCGACGGCGACGCGCATTACGACACGATTTCCGCCTTTATCAAGTCCATGCGCGGCGGGGATCCCGACGCGGCGCTGTATTGGCTGGCGAAAATGATCCACGCGGGGGAGGACCCGCGGTTCATCACCCGGCGCCTTTTGATTTGCGCGGCGGAGGACGCCGGGCTGGCGGATCCGATGGCGCTGGTCCTGGCGGTGGCGGCGCATACGGCGGCGGAATTCACCGGCTGGCCCGAAGCGCGGATTCCCATCGCGGAGGCGGTGGTTTATGTCGCCACGGCCAGCAAGAGCAACAGCGCGTGCGTGGCGATTGACAAGGCGCTGGAAGATGTCCGTTCCGGGCGGACGCTGCCCGTGCCGCAGGCTTTGCGCGACGCCAGTTACGCCGGCGCCCGGCGGCTGGGCCGCGGGCAGGATTACCAATACGCCCATGATTTCCCCGGCCACTTTGTGGCGCAGGATTATCTGGGGGCGGCCCGCAGATACTACGAGCCGACGGAGCAGGGGTCGGAAAAGAAAATCAAGGAGCGCCTGGAAAAATGGCGGAGCCAAATCGAAGCGTTGCGGGGAAAGGACGCGCCGGCGGCTGAAAAATGAGATCCAAAAGCACGTTCCAAAAGCGGCGGGTCCCGATGCATCGGGACCCGCCCTACCTGCCTGAAAAATGAACGACCAAGGCGCGTTAATTACATCCCTCAAGAAGGAACTGCGCGCGCGGCTCCGCGCGCGGTTGCGCGACATCCCGGCCCCGCGGCGGGAACGGGATTCCGCCCAGGCCCGCGGCTTGCTCGCGCGGCAGCGGGTGTGGCGGGAAGCCAAAGCGGTTCTTTTTTATTTCCCGCGGCCGGATGAACTGGATTTCCTGCCGTTGCTGGAGCAGGCGCTGGCGGAGGGCAGGACGGCGGCCCTGCCGCGGTTTATCCCGGAAACGGGCCGGTACGCGGCCTGTCAAATCGAAAATGTTTCGCGCGACTGCGCGCCGGGCCAATTCGGCCTCGGCGAGCCGGCGGCCCGCTGCCCGATTTTCCCCCTCAACCGTCTGGACTTGGCCCTGGTTCCTGGTGTAGGATTTGACGCGGCGGGACACCGGCTGGGCCGGGGCCGGGGCTATTATGACCGCCTCCTGGCCGAGGCGGCCGGAACGCGATGCGGAGTCGCGTTTGATGAGCAAGTGGTCGAAGAAATTCCGGCCGAACCGCACGACGTGGCTTTGAACTGCATAATAACGCCAACTCGATGGATGGAGATTCCGGGGCAGCGACCGATTTTGTCATGACTTCGATTGAATATGTATTTTCCGGCGCGCTGATTCCCCTGGCCGGCGTTTTGCTGGGTATTTCGATCTGGCGCCACCAGGAACGGAGCACTTTGGCCGCGGCAGGCCGCGAGAAAGCGGCGCTCCTGGGAGCCGCGCAGCGCGAGGCGGAAGCCATCGTGCGCGAAGCGCGCCTGTCGGCCAATGAAGAGGCGATGAAGCTGCGCTCGGAGACCGAACGGCGCCTCAACGAGCGCGAGGCCCTGGTCAACCGCCAGTTGGAGAACCTGGTGCGGGAGGAAAAAAGTCTGCGCAGCCAAAGGGAGGAACTGGAAGGCAAACTGGCGGAAGCACAGCGGTTGCGGAAGGAATCCGCGGACCTGGCGCAACAGAGACGCGAACAATTGGCGGCCTTGTCGAAATTAAGCGAGGCGGAGGCGCGGGCGGCGTTCCTGCAGGAAGTCCAGAACGGCAGCCTGCGGGACGCCGCGCAGATGTCCCAGCACATCCTGGAGGACGCCAGGGCCTCGGCGGAGGAGAAGGCGCGCCGGATCATCAGTGTTGCCATTCAGCGTTATGCCGGCAACCACACTTTTGAAACCTCCACCGCCACGGTCAACATCAAGGGGGACGAAATGAAGGGGCGGATCATCGGACGGGAAGGCCGCAACATCCGCGCCTTCGAGTCGGCTACGGGGGTGACGGTGCTGATTGACGACACGCCGGGGGCGGTGGTTCTGTCCGGCTTTGATCCCGTGCGCCGCGAAATCGCCCGCGAGGCGATGGAGCGGCTCATCCTGGACGGGCGGATTCATCCGGCCCGCATCGAGGAGGTGGTGGCGAAAGTGACGGAGGAAATGGACGCGCTGATCCTGCGCACCGGCAACGAGGCGGTCATGAAACTGGGGCTGGCGCCGATGCACGTCGAAATTGTCAAGCTGCTCGGCCGCCTCCATTTCCGGCACAGCTTTTCGCAGAATATTTTAAGCCACTCCATTGAGGTCGCCCAATTGATGGGCTTGATGGCGGCGGAGTTGGGCATTGAGGTCGCATCGGCCCGGCGGGCCGGGTTGTTGCATGACATCGGCAAGGCGGTGAGCCACGAGGTTGGGGGCGCTCACGCCCTGGTGGGCGCCGAGATCGTCCAGCGCTATGGCGAGCCGGAGCCGATTGTCAACGCCGTCGCCTCGCATCATGGTGAGGCGCCGAGCACCAGTTTGCTGGGGATCCTTGTCAGCGCGGCGGACGCCATCAGCGCGTCCCGGCCCGGGGCCAGGTCCGAAACCGTGCTGACCTACATCAAGCGGGTGGAGAATCTGGAACGAATCGGCCTATCCTTTCCTGGCGTGGAGAAGTGTTTTGCGCTTCAGGCGGGGCGTGAATTGCGGGTCATGGTCCAGCCAGGGGAAGTGAGCGATGAACAGGCCTTTATGCTGGCCCGGAACATCGCCCGCAAAGTCGAAGACGACCTGCAATATCCGGGGCAGATTCGCGTGACCATCGTGCGGGAAACCCGCTGCGTGGAATTCGCGAAATAGCGGCGGCTCAACGCCCTTGATTAATGGTCGAGGGCAGCGGCCCTTCCCAGTTCTGCGGAGTGTTCCACGGCTTGGTGTCTATGTTGTCGGGATCTTCCGTGGCGCAACCCGCGAACAGCCCGACCGCGCCGGCCAGGAGCAGGGCAAATAAGAATGTGCGCAGAATGCTTTTCATCAATTGCAAAAGACGTCGTCGCCTTCCATGACTTCCCCCCGGCGCCAGGCGGGAAGGATGTTGGCGACACTTTGGGCATCCTCCACTCCGGCGATCTGGACCTTGCCAATCAGAGTGCCCTCGCGGGAGACCATCATGATGCCGTTGGTCAGGACCCCCTTGTCGTTGCCGATATTCAGGACCACAAAACCGTACTTGGGGTCCACGGCCAGAACCCGGCCTTTCAGGCCGGCGGGCAGTGGCGGGACTTCATTGACATTATTTGTCCCTTTGAGCCGGTTCAACTCATCCTGGGTAAGGCTCAATTGCGTGGAAAAGAGCTTGCTCTCCGCTTCCGCGCCATCGCGCGCCATGGCGATCTTCTTCAAATTGTCCTGAAGGGCGACGACGTCCTTCGGGGTGATTTTCATTTGGTTCCACTTTTCCAAGAGCGCCTCGGATTTCTCATTATTGGCCGTGGCTTTGGCCAACTGGTCGGTCAAGGCGGTGTTTTTTGCCTCGAGGGCCTGGGCGTTGTTCTTGGCGGCGTCCAGCTCGGTCTTGGTGGTGGCAAGGGTCTTGGTGGTGTTGGTCAGCGTGGTTCTGGCCGTGGTCAAATCCTTCTTGGCGGTGGCCAGGTCCTTTTGCGCCGCCTCTTTCCCTTCCTTTTGGGTCGCCCGGTCCTGGATGACCGTCTCGACGGCCGGCTTCACCATGACAAAATTCACGGCCACCACGGCTCCGGCGCCGAGGATGGCAACAATCAAGCAAATTCGTAATAGCATTGGATTTAAAACCTTTAATTTTCACAGCAGATTAACCGTTTCGCCCGGCCTTGTCAACGGTCTCGTTGCACAAAAAAGTAATGCGTCAGTCCAGGGTGGTAGGGCGGGCACTCCGTGCGCGCCGCGGCAGGCAGAGGACTGCCCGCCCTACCTCTTTCCCCTCCGTCACTGACGCAGTACTCAGTGCGAACCATCGAATTGAGCGCGGATGCGCCGCAGCAACTCGTCCGGGGCAAATGGCTTTTCCAGGAAATTTCCGTTCACGCGCAGCACGGAGTCTGTTCCGAGCATGTCGTCGGTATAGCCGCTGCAGAAAATGACTTTCAACGCGGGTTTCTGCGCCAGCGCCTTTTCGGCCAGTTCCCGTCCGCCCATGCCGCCCGGCATGACCATATCCGTAATGAGCATGTCAATGTTGTCCCGTTCCTTCTGCCAAAGCTGCCAGGCGGCCGCGCCGGATTCGGCTTCGTGTACCCGGTAGCCTTTGCGCTCCAGAATGAGCCGGGTCAACCGCCGCAGGGGCGTTTCGTCCTCCACGACCAGAATAGTTTCGCTGCCGCCCGGGGAAGGGTTGGCGGTGGCGGGCCGGTCCGAGGCGGAGGCGGGTTGGGCCGAATGAGGAAGGTAAATGTGGAAAGTCGTGCCGGCGCTTACCCGGCTTTCGATCTCGATCCAGCCCTGGTGTTTTTCCACAATTCCAAACACGGTGGCCAAGCCCAGTCCGGTTCCTTTGCCCGGTTCCTTGGTGGTGAAGAATGGCTCGAAGATGTGGGGCAGGTTCTCCGGCGCGATGCCCGCGCCCGTGTCGCTGACCGCCAGAAGCACAAAGTTGCCCGGGCGTCTTTTGGGCCGCGCGGCCACATCCGCCAGGCCAAAGGTGACAATGCCGGTTTCCAGGACCAGGCGCCCGCCTTCCGGCATGGCATCGCGCGAATTGACGGCCAGATTGATGAGGATCTGCTCCATCATGCCCGGATCGGCGTTGACCCAGGCATTGGCCGAACTGTAGCGCGCTTCTAAATGGATATGCTCGCCGATCAGACGGAGCAGCGTCTTGGTCATGTTGGCCACAATGCCGTTGAGATCAATGTCCTTGGGCTGGAACACCTGGCGCTGGCTGAAGGTGAGCAACTGGCGCGTCAGGTTGGCCGCCCGCTTGCTGGCCAGGCAGATTTCGGAAGCGGCTGTGACCCGGTCCGCATCCGGGAGAGCGCGCGCCTGCAAGGTGGAGGCATTACCCAGGATGACGGTCAGGATGTTGTTGAAATCGTGCGCCACGCCGGCGGCCAACTGGCCGAAGGCCTCCATTTTTTGCGCCTGCCGCAGTTGCGTCTCCAGCTCCTTGCGCTCCGTGATGTCGCGGATGATTTCAATCGCGCCAGCGACCTCGCCCTTGCGGTTGAACAGTGGGCTGGCCTTCCCCCAAAGAACGCGCTTCCTGCCCTGCAACTGCACTTCCACCTCGCCCACCAGAACATCACCCTGGGTCTGGAGCAGAGTGTATAATCCGGCAGCCGCCTTGTCCGGCGTAAGGACCAAGTCAATCAGCCCCGGCCGGCGTATCCCATAAAAGGGCAGGGCATACTCGTGGTGGGTCTTGCCCAACATCGCCCCGGCCTGGCAGCCCGATAATTTCTCGATGGCCCGATTCCAGGCGATCACCTTCCCCTGCCGGTCAATGGCAAAGGTCGCGTCGGGCAAAAAATCAATAATTTCAGACAGCCGTTGTTCCGATTCGCGCAACGCCTCCTCCGCTTTTTTGCGCTCGGCGATGTCCTGCCACAGTTCTTCATTGGCCGCCTGCAATTCGCGGGTGCGCAACTGCACCAGGCCGTCCAAATCCTGCACCTGCCGCTCGGCCTGCCGGCTCAACCGCCACTTCTCCGCCAGCGCGTTGGACAATTGCAGAATTTCGATCACGTCAAAGGGCTTCTTGAGAATGACCATTCGGTCGGGCGAAGCCAGCCGCCTGGTGATCTCGCTCCAGGAGTGGTCCGAATAGGCCGTGCAGATGACGATCTGCAAGTCTTTATCCGCCTGCAAAAGCCGGGCGGCGGTTTCCATCCCGTCCCATCCCGTCGGCATGCGCATATCCACATATGCGATCGCAAAAGGCCGTCCTGCCGCCATCGCCGCCTGGGCGGCGGCCAGGCCCTCCTGGCCTTGATAGGCCGATACCAGCTCAAATTCCGGTCCTTCCTGCGGCGCGGCCGTGGAACCGAACAAGTCCTCCGTCACCCGCGCCAGTCCATGATCCTCCTCAGAATGGGCGGCCAGGATTTTTCGGAAATCCGCGTGGATGGCCGGGTTGTCATCAATGACCAGAATCCGGCGGTTGGGGGCAATGGCGGTGGTGGTCATGGCCTTTCCTCCGGGGAAGTGACGGGCAGTTCCAGGGTGAACGTGGCGCCCTGGCCCGGCCCTTCGCTGTGAGCGGTCAAGGACCCGCCCATTTCCCGCGCCGCCAGCGCGCCGCTGTGCAGGCCGAAGCCGTGGCCCTTCTTGCGCGTGGTAAAGCCGTGGCTGAAGATGCGCGTCAGATTCTCCGGCGGAATCCCCACCCCGTTGTCCATCACCGAAATCTTGAGCCGTTCCTGGCCGTTGGCCACTCGCACGGTCAGTTGTTTGTCCGCGCGCCCCGATTCGTCGCAGGCGTATTTGGCGTTGCGCAGCAGATTGACCAGGATTTGCAGGATCTTGTGCTTCTCGACGTTCATCGGCGGAACCTTCCCATAGTCGCGGACGACTTCCACGCCGTGGCGGTTCAACGATCCCAGATTGATCCGCAGGCTGTCTTCCACCAGGTCCGGGATGTGGACGATTTCCTTGACGCCGGAGACTTTGGCGTAGTTTTGCTGCATGGCCACGATCTCATTGATGTGCTCGACATTCTTGCGGAGGGAATCCAACTCCCGCAGCGTGGTCTCCTGATCGGCCAGGAGATGATCGGAGAGCGTGGCCAGGTAGAACGGCACCTGTTTGCCCTTGGGATCGCTGGTGATAAAGGCTCCCAAGTCGTGTTCATGTTCCTGAAGCATCGCGGCGAGTCTGGCCAGGTTGTCCGCACGGGACTTTTTCACGCTGTGCGCCGCCAGGGTGGCGGAGACATTGACGCTGTTGAGGATGTTGCCGACGTTATGGAGGACGTTGGTGGCGATTTCCGTCATGCCCGCCAGGCGGGAAGTCTCCACCAATTCTTGATGGGTGCGCTCGACCTCGACTTGCATCCGTTTGCGCTCTTCGATCTCGCATTTCAACTCCGCCTCGGCGCGTTTGTGCCCTTCCACTTCGTGTTGGAGAGAACCGTTGGCCCGGGCCAGTTCGGCGGTCCGGTTCAGGACTTCCGCTTCCAAAAGCTCGCGGGTTCTTTGCGCGTCCCGCTCTTTCTGCCGCCGGCGCTGGGCGCGCCGCGCGTAAATGCCGAGCAAGGCGCCGCACGCCAGGCCGCCGCAGAGCGCATAGAACCAGGCTGTCTGGTAGTAGTGCGGACGCAATTCAATATCCATCGAATCTCCGCTTTCGTTCCACACGCCATCGGCATTGGCCGCAATGACATGGAATTTGTAACGGCCCGGCTTGAGATTGGTGTAATAGGCAACATGGCGGTCTTTGATTTCCACCCAGTCCTGGTCGTAACCTTCCAGCAGATAGCGAATCTGGATGTTATGCGGCGCGATAAAGCTCAACGCGGAAAAATGGATGGCCAATTCCCCCGGCCCGGGCGGCACGACCAGGCTGTTGCTCCGGAACATCTCCACCCCGTTGCCGAGGACGCTGTCTATGTGAACGGGCAGTGGAATCGGGTTGAGCAGGATATGCGCGGGGTCAATCTCCACCACGCCGTTGGCGGAGGGAAACCAAATCCGGCCATCCGGCGTTTTGCAGGCCACATGTTCCTGCGAGGTCTTGTCCGACGGCTTGACTGATTCCGGCCCGTCATAAGGCATGCATTCGACCTGACTGGTGTTTCCATCGGCGAAGTCATTGATGCTTTTGCGGCTGATTTTGAAAATGCCGCGGCCGGAGTCCACCCAGAGATTGCCAAAGTCGTCCGGAAGGATGGAATAAATATTATTGTCGAACAGGCCGTCTTTCCGGCTGATGAACCGCACCCGGTTGTCTTTGAGAAGGAACATTCCGTTGAGCGTCGCTCCCCAAAGCACACGGCCGCTGTCTTCATAAATCCATTGGACGCGAGAGTCCAACAGGCCTTCCGCCGTCCCCCATTGCCGGTACCGGCCATCCTGGACGCGAAAAACCCCGGTGTTGCAGGCGACCCAAATCTCCCCGTCCCGCCCGGCAGCCAGGTTGAGAACCCACTCCAGAACGGGCGCGCCATTGGTGAACCTGTAAGGCGTGAATTCGTTCCTCCCGGCGCGGTAGAGAGAGCCTCCCGCGGACACGACCACGCCTTGCGCGTCCTCTGCCATCCCGGCCAGCATGTCGGGGGCCTCATAGTTCGTGACGACCTTCCCCTCCGAGAAGATCACCAGGCTCTTAAGCCCGATGACGAGATAAACGTCGCCATTGGCCGCTTCAAACACGCGCTTGGTATAAGGATTGACCAGGCCCGCTTCGACGCCGTAAGTCTTGGGCTTGCCATCGTAATAAGTGAGGCCGGCGGTGCTGCCCACCCAAATGCCGCCTTTGTGCGAAGCTCCCACCGCCAGAGCGTCCTGCGCGTTGGGAAATTCGGAGGCGGGTTGAGTGGGAAACTTCACGTCGGTGAGCTGGCTGAAGCCCTCCCGGGTCCCGACCCACAAACTGCCCTCGCGGTCCTCCGCAAGGCACCGGACATAATCGTTGGCCAGCCCGTTGGTTTTCCGCAGGAAGCTGTAAGCGCCATTTCGATAGCACGCCAGTCCCTGGCCGCTCGTTCCAATCCACACGATGCCATTCCGGTCCGCCAGCAGGGCGCGGGCCTCTACATTCAGGGCCGGGATGTCCTTGTGCGCCAGGTTTCTGTCATAACAATGCAATCCCCCCTGCGCGCTCACCCAAATCTGACCCTCCTTGTCCTCAGCCACAGAGAGAACACCCGTGCCTTCCAAGTCCGGGTCGGGAATCTTGGTCACCTTTCCCGCCTGCCAGCAATAGACACCGTGTTCTGAAGTTCCAAACCAGATTCTTCCCTCGCGGTCCTCGCTGCAATCATAGACATTGCCAGTGGGCGCCTGGTTCAGGGCGTTGGTGGACATGCCGATCACCTCCTCATAGGTTCCGGAATCCGTCAGCCGGAGCACGGACTTGTCCGTCCCGAGCCAAAGTGTGCCAGCCTTGCTTTCGAGGACGGAGCGCACGTACTGGATGGAGGAATCCACTTTGGTCCAGGGTTCCTTGGCGCGGAAAGAGAAAGTCTGCCCGTCGCAGTACCCATAACTGCTGCTTTCCAAGCTGACCCATAAACCGCCTTTCCTGGCGCTGGCCATGCCGTCCACAATGCTGCTGCTCCAGGCTTCCGGCGTCTGGCCGGGATCCACCACATGGAACTCCGCCCCGTCAAAACGAATCAAGCCAATGGCCGATCCCAACCACAGGTAACCATCCTGGGTTTGGGTGATGCTGCTGATCCCATTGACAGGCAAACCGTTCCGCCGGCCCCAAGTCTGGCAATTGTACTGGAGAATATCCAGAGCCGGATTCAAGGCAAGCCCGCGGTCTGGAACCAAGAGGGGAAGCGACAACGCCCCCGCCAGCAAAGCGCGGCGTAGCCACCCCAGTTTGCCATCAGGATGGATGTCAGGTTGATTCAATTTGTACCAGAGTACATCGGCTAGAAGCCCCGGAACTTGAGCCGACAATTTCCGAAACACCCGCGGCGTCCAGCCCGGATACTTCATGCTCCGCACGAAATGCCAACAGGCCGGAGCGCCGATTTGTAGTCGGCTTTAGGGTCGCGAAGAGGTTGAAAGCCGATTGAAAATCGGCGCTCCGAACCCGGAAGCAGGAAATGTCCGGGCTAGTCGGCGCGAGCGGCGGCAGGAGGTTTGTCTCTGGTGTCTGGAAAACCCTCAACGCGGAAAATTGCCCCCGGTCGCCGGATCACCGCGGAAACACGCAAGAGATCGCAAGAACCCTGCACGGATTTGACAACGGACGGCCAGAATCCACCATTCACCATTCTCAATTCACTATTCCCAATTCAGAATTTACGGCACCCTGGCCCGGTAAAAGCGATGCGGAAAATTGGTCCAGGCCGGATCGAAGAAGTAAAGCGGGCCGCCCCCGATGGCGTTGGTAAAGAGCGGCGTCCAATTCATCAAATCAGGCGAGCCGTCCACGGCGATGGTCCGGCCGGCGGTGGCGATGACGTTGAACCCGAACTGGCTGGCCAGAAATCCGAAACTGCCATCGCTGGTGATGATCTGCGGCGTGTTCATGGCCACGTTCAGCGCCGCCATGGCGCTGGTCACGCTGCCGTAAGGACTGGTGATGACCACCGTGTAGTTGCCGGCATTGGAGGCGCCCACGTTGTTGAGCCTGAGCGCGGGATACGACGCATAGAGCAACACCTTGCGGATGCGGTTGTTGTCGGAGTCGGCCACATACAGATTGCCCGCGGCATCCAGCGCCACACCACCGGGATAATTCAGGCTGGCGTTGGTGGCCGGGCCGCCGTCCCCCGCATAAGTGGCGCTGCCATTGCCCGCCACCGTGGTGATGACGCCGCTGGCGTCCACCTTGCGAATGAGTTGGTTGCCGCTATCGGAAATATACAGGTTGCCGAAGACATCCAAAACAAGGCCCACGGGGTCAGCAAGGCTGGCGTTGGTGGCCGCGCCGCCGTCCCCGGAATAACCGCCAGTGCCATTGCCCGCCACCGTGGTGATAATGCCATTGGTGTCCACCAGGCGGATGCTGTTGTTGCCGCTGTCAGCAATATACAGATTGCCGGCGGCGTCCACGGCTACGCCATAGGGATAAGCCAGGCTGGCGTTGATGGCCGCGCCGCCGTCCCCATCATAGCCGGCGCTGCCATTGCCCGCCACCGTGGTGATAATTCCGTTGGTGCCCACCTTGCGGAGGCTATTGTTGTAGGTGTCCGCAATATACAGATTGCCGGCGGCGTCCACAGCCACGGCGTAGGGGTCATACAAGCCGGTGTTGGTGGCTGCGACGCCGTCGCCCGTGTAGCTTGCGCTGCCATTGCCCGCCACCGTGGTGATGATTCCGTTGGCGGCCACCTTGCGGATGCTGTTGTTGTAGGTGTCCGCAATATACAGATTGCCGGCGGCGTCCATCGCCACGCCGTAGGGGTCATACAAGCCGGTGTTGGTGGCTGCGACGCCGTCGCCGGTATAGGTTGTGCCGCCATTGCCGGCCACCGTGGTAATGACGCCGTTGGCGGCCACCTTGCGGATGCGGTTGTTGGCCGCGTCGGCAACATATTGGTCGCCCCCGGCGTCCATGACCACACCTTCGGGATAGAACAGGCTGGCATTGGTGGCCGCGCTGCCATCCCCCGCGTAGGCGCCATTGCCATTGCCCGCCACGGTGGTAATGATGTCGTTGGGCAGATTGGAGCCGTTGAGCTGCCATAAGTAGCTGAAGGGGCCGACTCCGCCCACCGTGACAAGGAAGCTCACATTGGTTCCCGGAAAGACCGTCCGGCTGGCCGGCTGGGTGGTCAAAGCTGGCGGAAACGCCAGGATGGCAACCTGGCTCGTCACGCTGCCATAAACATTGGTGACCACGACAGTGTATTGGCCAACATTGCCGGCGCCCATGCTGCTCAGGATCAAGGGCGCGTTCGTGCTGCTCTGGACCAGGTTGGTGGCATTTTCATACCAGGAGTAGTAGAGAGGCGGGGTTCCTGTGGCCGTCACGCTCAACGTCGCGTTGCTGCCCGGCAGGACTGCCTGGCTCACCGGCTGAACCACGATGGCGGGCGGCAGCAACACCGTCAGCGCCGCCACCGCGCTAGTCACGCTCCCGTATGGGCTGGTCACCACCACCGTGTAGCTGCCGGCATTATTCGCGCCCAAGTTATTAGTCGTGAATGTCGGCATCCCGGCCGAATGAACTTCGCGGATGCGGTGGTTGGCGGAGTCGGCAACATACACATTGCCGAGGGCGTCCAGCGCCAGGCCGAACGGCGAAGACAGGCTCGCGTTGGTGGCCCCGCCGCCGTCCCCGGAATAGGCGGCGGCGCCATTGCCGGCTACGGTGGTGATGTTGCCATTGGTGTCCACCTTGCGGATGCCATTGTTGGAGGAGTCAGCAACAAAAATGTTGCCGCGGGCGTCCACCACCATGGCTTTTGGATTCGCCAGGTTGGCATTTGTCGCAATACCGTTATAGAGGCCAGACCCGATGGTGCCGCTCCCCGCCACCGTGGTGATGATGCCGCTGGCATTCACCTTGCGGATGCGTTGATTGGAGGTGTCCGCAATATATACGTTCCCCGCCGCATCCACGGCCACGCCGTAGGGAGAATTCAGGGCGGCATTGGTGGCCGCGCCATTATCCCCGGAATAGCCGGAAACGCCTTTGCCCGCCAGCGTGGTGATGATGCCATTGGCGGCCACTTTGCGGATTCGTTGATTGGAGGTGTCCGCAACATACAGGTTGCCCGCCGAATCCACCGCCACGCCGTAGGGCAAATACAAGTTGGCGTTGGTGGCCGTGGCGCCATCCCCCGAAAAGCCCGATGTGCCTTTGCCCGCCACCGTGGTGATGATGCCGTTGGCGGCCACTTTGCGCACCCGTTGATTACTGGCGTCCGCGACATACAGGTTCCCCGCCGCATCCACGGCCAGGCCAAAGGGATTATTCAGGCTGGCATTGGTGGCCGCGCCGCCGTCCCCGGAATAACCGGCCAGCGCGCTCTTGCCCGCCACCGTGGTGATGACTCCGGTGGTGTCCACTTTGCGAACGCGTTGGTTGCCGGCGTCAACGATATAAAGGTCGCCCCCGGCGTCCAGCGCCACAGCCGTGGGACCGTGCAGGCTGGCGTTGGTCGCCGCGCCGCCGTCCCCCGCGAAGGCGCCGGTGCCATTGCCCGCCACGGTGGTGATGATGTTGTTGGGCAGATTGGAGCCGTTGAACTGCCATTGGTAGGTAAAGGGGCCGGTGCCACCCGCAATCACGCTGAACATGATGTTGGTTCCCGCCAGATTCGTCTGGCTGGCCGGCTGGGTCGTCACCGTGGGCGCAAACGCCAGGGTCAGCGTGGCAATCTGGCTGGTCACGCTGCCATAAGCGTTGGTGATTACAACCGTGTAATTGCCGAGATCGTTCGTGGTGAAGTCCTGCACCGCCAGCGTGCTGCCCGTGCCGCTCTGGAGCAGGTTGGTGACGTTCAAATACCAGGAATAATAAAAAGGCTGCGTGCCCGCGGCCGTCACGCTTAAAGTCGCATTGCTGCCCGCCACAACTCCCTGGCTGGCCGGCTGAACCGCGATCGAGGGCGGATACACCACCGTCAGCGCCGCCACTGCGCTGGTCACACTCCCGTAAGCGTTTGTGATGACGACCGTGTAGCTGCCGGCATTGGAGGCGCCCACGTTGCTGAGCCGGAGCGCGGGGTACGACGCGTAGAGCAACACCTTGCGGATGCGTTGGTTGTATTGGTCGGCGATATACACGTTGCCGGAGGCATCCAACGCCACAGCGGCCGGAGAATTCAAGCTGGCATTGGTGGCTGTGCCGCCGTCGCCGGAAAAGGTCGCGGCGCCATTGCCCGCCACCGTGCTGATGAAACCGCTGGCGTCCACCTTGCGAATGCGCTGGCTGCTGTCAGCAATATACAGATAGCCCAAGCCATTCAAAGCCGCGGCCGCTGGATAAAACAGGCTGGCGTTGGCAGCCGCGCCGCCATCCCCGGAAAAGGCCGCGCCGCCATTGCCCGCCACCGTGGTGATGATTCCATTGGTGTCCACCTTGCGGATGCGCTGGTTGAATTGGTCGGCAATATAGAGGTTGCCGGAGGCATCGAAGGCCAGCCCGGCGGGATCGGCCAGATTGGCGTTGGTGGCCCAGCCGCCGTCCCCGGAATAGCCCGAGTTCCCGTTGCCCGCCACCGTGCTGATGTTGCCGTTGGTGTCCACCTTGCGGATGCGCTGGTTGTACTGGTCGGCAATATACAGGTTGCCGGTGGCGTCCACGGCTGCGCCCGTGGGATAAGACAGGCTGGCATTGGTGGCCAAGCCGCCGTCCCCGGAATACCCGGAAGCGCCATTGCCCGCCACCGTGGTGATGACGCCGCTGGCGTCCACCTTGCGGATGCGCTGGTTGTATTGGTCGGCAATATACAGGTTGCCGGAGGCATCCAAGGCCACGCCGGACGGATTGTTCAGGCTGGCGCTGGTGGCCGCCGCGCCGTCGCCGGAATAGCCGGAAGCGCTTTTGCCCGCCACCGTGGTGATGATGCCGTTGGTGTCCACCTTGCGGATGCGGTTGTTGCCGCCGTCAGCGATATATAGGTTGCCCGCGGCGTCAAAGGCCGCGCCGGCGGGATAATCCAGGCTGGACCCGGTGGCCAGGCCGCCGTCCCCCGCGTATGTTCCGCTGCCATTGCCCGCCACGGTGGAGATGATGCCATTGGGCAAATTGGTGCCGTTGAGCCGCCATTGCCAGCTCAATGGGCCGCTCCCGCCTGCGGCCACGGTGAACGTCGCAATGCCGCCCACAGAAGCCGTCTGATTGGTGGGGGGGGTGGTGATGGTGGGGGCGCTCTGCGCGTGGAGATTCAAGGCGCACCAGACGCAGGCCCCGGCCGCCAAACCGAGACTTTTCAGCACCGCATTTTTCGTTTTCATCGCAATTGGTTTTCCGGCCTGGAATCCAGACCGGTTTCTTTTCACGGGAGCAGAGTTAATGGTTGATGATTTGTGGCACTATTCCAACCCCCGGTCAAGCTCTTTCGGCGGAAGATTTCGGCGGAAGATTCTCCGGCCAAGCACACGCAGAACTTCCTTGGGAGCGCGACCGTCCCGGTCGCCTCCGTCGGCGTCTCGCCGACGGAATCTGCACGTCTTGTGTGGGGAAACTCCTCAACGCGGCAAATTGCCCCGGGTCGCGGGATCGCCGCGGAAAGACGCAAACGCTCGCAAAAATCCTGCCCACATTTGACAAAGGACGGCCAGAGTTCACCATTCCCAATTCCCAATTCCCCATTCCCAATTCATAATTCACTATTCATAATTCACCGCAGCCTGGCCCGGTAAAAGCGCCACCCAAAGTTCGTCCAGCCCGGATCGCAGAAATAAACCGGGCCGCCGCCGCCGACCGTATTGGTGCAGAGCGGCGTCCAATCCACCAGATTAGCCGAGCCATCCACAACGATGGTCTGGCCGAAAGCGCCGCTCAGATTGAATCCGAACTGATTGGTCACGAACCCAAAACAGCCATCACCGACGATGATCTGCGGCGGCGTGCTCGGAATGGTGACGGTGAGCGCCGCCACCGCGCTGGTCACGCTGCCGTAAGGGCTGGTGATGACGACGGTGTAGCTGCCGGCGTTGCTGGCGGTCACGTTCGTTAGCGCGAAGGTGGGATACCCGGCAAAATGCACCTCGCGGATGCGGTGGTTGGCGTAGTCAGCAATATACAAATTGCCGGAAGCGTCCAAGGCCACACAGGCGGGGCAATCCAGACTGGCGTTGGTGGCCGCGCCACCGTCTCCCGAATAGTTTGTGCTGCCATTGCCAGCCACCGTGTTGATGATTCCATTGGTGTCCACTTCGCGAATGCGGTTGTTAAGGTAGTCAGCAATATACAGGTCGCCGGCGGCATCCAAGGCCACGCCGTATGGGAAACGCAGCCTGGCGTTGGTGGCCGCGCCGCCGTCCCCGGAATAATAGCCATTCGTGCCATTGCCCGCTACGGTGCTGATGATGCCGATGGGGTTCACCTTCCGAATGCACCCCTTTCCTTGGTCAGCAATATAGAGATTGCCGGCGGCATCGAAGGCCACACCCTGCGGGCTGCCAATTACGGCTGCGGTGGCTGGGCCGCCGTCCCCAGGAGGGCCGGAATAGTTATTGCCCCCAGCAAACGTGGTGGCAGTCCCGCTACTGTTCACTTTAACGATCTTGTAGCTGTTCTGGTCAGCTAGATAGAGGTTGCCAACGGTATCCGGCGCCACACCCACGGGGCCGTACGCGGCAAAGGTGGCCCCCGTAGTGGTAATACTGGTGATAATGCCATTGGTGTCCACCTTGCGAATGCGCCCATTGTCCATATCGCTAATGTAGAGGTTGCCGGCGGCATCCAGGGCCACACTGGTGGGGCAATTCAGGCTGGCGTTGGTGGCCGCGCCGCCGTCCCCGGAATAGCCCTTCGTGCCATTGCCCGCCACGGTGGTGATGACGCCGTTGGTGTCCACTTTGCGGATGCGGCTGTTGTTTTGGTCAGCGATATACAGGTTGCCAGAGGCATCGAAAGTCACGCCGCGAGGACACTGCAGGCTGGCGTTTGCAGCCGCGCCGCCGTCCCCGGCGTTGGTTCCAATCCCGTTGCCCGCCGCAGTGGTGATGATGTTGTTTGGGATATTGACGCCGTTGAACTGCCATTGGTAGGTGTAGGGACCACCGCCGCCCATCACGACACTCAAGCTCACATTGGTTCCCGCCAGGACCGTCTGGCCGCCCGACAGGGCCGTCACCGAGGGAGGGAACCCCACTGTCAGGGTGGCAACAGCGCTGGTCACGCTGCCGTAGGCGTTGAGAACCACAACCGTGTAGTTGCCGCCCTCATTCGTGGAAACGCCGGCCACTGTGAACGCACTGTTCGTGCCGCTCTGGAGCAAGTTGGTGCTGTCAAAGTACCAGAAATACTCATAGGGTCCCGATCCAGCGACCGCCACGGAGAACACAGAATTGCTTCCTGCCACCGCAGTCTGGCTGGCGGGCTGAAGGGTGATGACGGGGGGGGCTTCCAAAATCAGGGTGGCAACCGCGCTGGTCACGCTGCCGTAAGGGCTGGCAATGACGACCGTGTAAACGCCAGCGTTGAAGGCGTCCACGTTGGTTATCGTGAGTGTTGGATATCCGGCAAGGTGAACTTCGCGGATGCGCTGGTTGTACTGGTCGGCAATATACAGGTTCCCCGACGAATCCACGGCCATGCCAAAGGGATTCTGCAGGCTGGCGTTGGTGGCCGCGCCGCCGTCCCCGGAATAGCCGTAAGTGCCATTGCCCGCCACCGTGGTAATGATGCCGTTGGTGTCCACCTTGCGAATGCTGTTGTTGCCAAAGTCAGCAATATACAGGTTGCCAGAGGCATCGAAAGTCACGCCGCGAGGATACTGCAGGCTGGCGTTGGTGGCCGCGCCGCCGTCCCCGGAATAGCCGGCAGCGCCTTTGCCGGCCACGGTGGTGATAATGCCGTTGGTGTCCACCTTGCGGATGCGGTGGTTGTTACAGTCGGCAATATATAGGGTTGCGGCGGCATCCAGGGCCACACTGGTGGGGTTATACAGGCTGGCATTGGTGGCCGCGCCGCCGTCCCCGGAATAGTTTGTGCTGCCATTGCCAGCCACCGTGGTGATGACGCCGTTGGTATCCACTCTGCGGATGCGTTCGCCCCCGTAATCAGCAATATACAAGTTGCCGCCGACATCCAAGGCCACGCCGATGGGTCGAGCAAGGCTGGCGTTGGTGGCCGCGCCGCCGTCCCCGGAATAGCCGGCAGCGCCTTTGCCGGCCATCGTGGTGATGACGCCGTTGGTGGCCACTTTGCGTATCCGTTGGTTGTAGGTGTCAGCAATATACAGGTTACCCAGGGCATCCACCGCCACGCCGGAAGGATTATATAGGGCTGCGTTGGTGGCCGGGCCGCCGTCCCCGGAATAGCCGTAGATGCCATTCCCGGCCACGGTGGTGATAATGCCGTTGGTGCCCACCTTGCGGATGCGGTGGTTGTATAGGTCAGCAATAAAGAGGTTGCCAGACGCATCGAAGGCAATACCTACGGGGTAATAAAGGCTGGCATTGGTGGCCGCGCCGCCGTCCCCGGAATAACCGGCCAGCGCGCTCTTGCCCGCCACCGTGGTGATGATGGTGGGGAAATTGGTGCCGTTGAACTGCCATTGGTAGCTGAAGGGGCCGGTGCCGGAAACCGCCACACTGAAGGTCGCATCGGCGCCCGCCAGGTTCGTCTGGTTGGCGGGCTGGGTGGTGATCGTGGGGGCGTCCTGCGCGGGGAGGTTCAGGGCGCAGCAGAGCAAGGCGCTGGCAGCCCAAATGAGCTTTTGCAGCACTGCATCTTTCGTTTTCATCGCAATCGGTTCTCCTGCCTGGAATCCAGGGCGGCTTCCCGTCACGGAACAAATCCAAGCGTGAATGATTAGTCTCAAAAAACTGCCAACCAGTCAAGCTCTTTTCGGAGGAAAAACTGTCGGCGGGCGCATCTCAATACGGTTCTTGCTTTGGGGAGCTCACGCACCCTCGCGTGCAGTGGCCGGCGCCCGCGCCGGCCACATTTCCATACCGAACGGCCAGAGGGCGGGAAACGAAAACTGACCGGCGAGGGCGCCGGTCAGCACACGCGAGGCGCGTATGCTCCCCGGGGATGCTCCTGTCGCAAGCACGGTGTCGAGATGCGCCCGTTTATCGTTGTTCAGGCAAGGGCAGGGAAAAGGCGGCTGGCTTCCGCCATCTGCGACATGGGGAAGCTTATCCCATTTCGACCAGAACGGTGTGCTTTTGCCCGCCGCCCGACGGGCGGAGTAACTGGCCCGGAACTTCCACGCCGTCCATCACGATCCGGCGCACGCCCTTCATCACGCCGCGCGGATTGCGCACTTCGATGTCAAATGTATCACCCCGAAAAACGCGGCGGACTTTGAATCCTTTCCACTTGGCCGGTATGCAAGGATCAATCCGCAAACCGTCGTAATCGGTGCGAATGCCAAAAATCCATTGCGTAGCGGTGAAGTAAGTCCACGCGGCGGTGCCGGTAAGCCAGGAGTTCTTGGCTTCGCCATGCGTGGGCGCGTCCTTGCCCGCAATCATTTGGGCGAAGACATAAGGCTCGCAGCGGTGTAACTCGCCGATGTTCTCGCGCGCGGAGGGATTGATGCGCGTGTAGTAATCAAAGGCGCGGTCGCCGTTGCCGGCCATGGTTTCGGCTATGATGATCCACGGGTTGTTATGACAGAAAATGCCGGCGTTTTCCTTATAGCCCGGCGGATAGGAGGAGATTTCGCCCATCTCGATGTAATACTTGGAGAAGGCCGGTTGCTGGAGCACGATGCCATGCCTGGTAGCCAGATGTTTGTGAACCGATTCGAGCGCCAGCCTGGCTTTGCCGTCCTGGAGTCCTATCCCGGCCATGATGCATATCCCTTGTGACTCGATGAAAATCTTTCCTTCCTTGCATGCCTTGGACCCTATGGGTTTGCCGAAATCATCGTAGGCGCGCACGAACCATTCGCCGTCCCAGCCGTGCTGATAGATGACCTTCTCCATCTTGGCGGCTTCGGCCAGACAGCGCTGGGCGTCCTTGTTCCGGCCGCTCTTTTTCGCGATGGCGGCAAGTTCCTTTCCGGCCATGACAAACAGGCCGGCGATGAAGACCGACTCGGCCACCTTGCCATCCTTGTTAGTCGTGGTCTGGAACGATTGGCCGGGCGTGTCGGAAAAGCAGTTGAGGTTCAGGCAATCGTTCCAGTCGGCGCGGCCAATCAGCGGCAGGCCGTGCGGGCCGAGGCGTTCCAGGGTGTAATGGAAGCTGCGGCGCAGGTGTTCGTAGAGCGGCTTTTCGGAGCCGGGTTCGTTCTCGAACTGCACCGGCTCGCCGAGGATGCTCCAGTCGCCGGTTTCCTTGAGGTAAGCCGCGACGCCCAGGATAAGCCAGTGCGGATCGTCGTTGAAGCCGCTGCCGATGTCGTTGTTCCCGCGCTTGGTCAGCGGCTGATACTGGTGGAACGCGCCGCCGGTTTTCAACTGCGTGGCCGCGAGGTCCAGGATGCGTTCGCGCGCGCGGGCCGGCACCATCTGGACAAAGCCGAGCAAGTCCTGGTTGGAATCGCGGAAGCCCAGGCCGCGTCCGATGCCCGATTCGTAGAACGACGCCGAGCGGGACATGTTGAAGGTGGCCATGCACTGGCAGGCGTTCCAGATGTTGACCATGCGGTTGGCGTGAACGTCGGGCGATTGCGCCTGATAAACGCCCAGCAGGCCGTCCCAATTCTCGCGCAGGGCCTGAAAGGCCGCCGCGACATTCCTGCCCTCCAGATATTTCGCGATGACCGGCTTGACCGTCTTCTTGTTGACGGTCTGCGAATCCGGCGGGTCGAATTTTTGGTCCGCGGGATTTTCGTGATAGCCGAGGAGGAAAATGATCTCCCTGGTTTCGCCGGGCCTCAAATTCACCTTGACATGATGCGAGCCGTGCGGCGCCCAGCCGCGCGCGACGGAATGGAAGGACTTCCCGCGCTCCACCGCCGCCGGGTTGTCCCAGCCGCGGCACTCGCCCAGGAACGTGTCGCGCTGCGTGTCGAACCCGGCGAGTTTCTCCGAGCAGGCGAAGAAGGCGAAATGATTGCGGCGCTCGCGGTACTCGGTCTTGTGGTAGATGACCCCGTCCACAATCTCGACCTGGCCGGTGCTGAAGTTGCGTTGGAAATTGGTGGCGTCGTCCTGCGCGTCCCAGAGGCAGAATTCGATGCTGGAAAAAATGGAAAGCTTCGCCGGCTTTTTGCGGCGGTTGGTTACCGAGAATTTCCAGATTTCCAGGGTTTCGCCCATCGGCACGAAGTAGCACGTTTGCGCCTGGATCTGGCGGCAGGTGGAGCCGATGATGGTATAGCCCATGCCGTGGCGGCATTCGTATTGGTCAAGCGGCGAGCGCGTTGGCTGCCACGAGGGCGACCAGAATTCGCCGGTATCATTGTCGCGGACATAGAGATAGCGTCCGCCGAGATCGAACGGGGCGTTGTTATAGCGATAGCGGGTGAGGCGGCGCAGGCGGGCGTCGCGGTAGAAGGAGTATCCGCCGGCGGTGTTGGAGATGATGCCGAAATAGGCTTCGCAGCCGAGATAATTGATCCAGGGCAGCGGGGTGTTGGGCTGGGTGATGACGTATTCCCGTTGGCGGTCGTCGAAATGTCCAAATTTCATAAATAATTTCCAACGCAGACGATGGGGGATTGGAGGCCGGGAGGCGAGCCAAAAATCCGTGGCGGGCTGCTTTGAACGGGGCTGCTCCAAAGGTTACCTCCAAGCCGCCAGCGGCATGGAAATTCAGCGGCTTTCTGCCGAAAGCCGCTACGATGCGCCGGTGATACTTGTTCTTGAAGCCCTTCAGCTTTTTGATGTCGCCGGCGAGATCGTGCTGGGCACGGTCAAATGCATCCTAAAAAAATCGCGATGGTTCCTCCTGCCAGTTGATATTTCCGTAGAGGACGCGCTTAATCTCCACGACATCGCTCCCCGGCTGGTAGAAAATCAACCAGCGGTTGAAGGGCGGGGGCATGACCAGGAAACGCACCCCTTTCAAGGCCCGCTGTTTGAAGCGCGCCGGAGGCCCCATCTCCGGGAATTGCGCCAGCCGGTCGAAAGCCTCAAAAGCCGCATCCAAAAAATCCCGGGCCGCCTGCGTGTTGTCGGTGGCGATGAAATCTCGCGCGGCGATCAGGTCTTCATCCGTCTCCGGTGACGCCTGCCATTTCATCGCTTCAAAGTTCCGTAGATGCGCGCCTTGCGTTCGGCGGTCATGGGTGTGGCCGGGCCGGCCTGCAACAGCAAGGTTTCCAGTTCGGCCGCGTTGCGGAAGCTCGCGCCTTCGGGGCCATGCCCCCGGGTGACGGCGTCCAGCAACGCCAGCGCCTGATGAATGACCTCGCTTTTGTTCGAGGCCCGGCCTGCGCGAATGTGCCGCTGGATGATGGCTTCATAGTACTCGGTGCGGGTGTAACCCATGCCGTCATGGTAATCTATTGGCAAATGTTGTCCAGGAAAAATGTTCATTTTGGGCTGGACTCAGCGCGGCGGAATGGGCAGAGTCGGGGCGTGGAAAAGAGGCTGGCCGCGCCGCCGGCAAACGGGTGACCGGGTTTGGCGACGTGGAACCAAGGCCGCCGGTCGGAACGCCGCGGCGCGCATCGAAAAATGAACAAAGTCCATTAAACTATGAAAACGAAACAGGGCTTCCGCCCTCATCATTTGATCCTTCCGGCGCTGCTTGTCGCTTCCGCCGGCGCGTGGCTAACCTTTACGACCCCAGGCCAATCCCAACCGTCTGGCGCGTCGCTGGACGCGCGCATTCAAAATCTCATATCCCAGATGACCTTGGAGGAGAAGGTCGGCATGGTTCATGGCAAGTCCACTTTCTCCTCGGCCGGCGTGCCGCGGCTGGGCATCCCTGACCTGTGGATGGATGACGGTCCGATGGGCGTCCGGGCGGAAGTGGGCGAAGGCTTCCGCAATATGAACCTGACGAATGATTTTGCCACCGCCATGCCGGCGTCGCTGGGCCTGGCGGCCACGTTTAATACGAACCTGGCCTACGAGGATGGCGCGGTCATCGGCCAGGAGGCGAAGCAGCGCGGCAAGAACATCATGCTCGGCCCCAGCCTGAACATCCAGCGCACTCCCCTGTGCGGGCGCAATTTCGAGTACATGGGCGAAGACCCGTTCCTGACCTCCCGCATTGCGGTCGGCTTTGTCAAAGGCGAGCAGGCCCAGGGCGTTGCCTCCTGCGCCAAACATTATGCCGCCAATAGTCAGGAAACCCAGCGCGGCTCCATCAACGTGCTCATGGATGAGCGCACGCTGCGTGAAATCTATCTTCCCGCCTTCCGCGCCGCCGTGCAGGAAGGGGGCGCGTTGAGCGTCATGGGCGCCTACAACCGGTTCCGCGGCCAGTATTGCTGCGAGAATGAATACCTGCTCAACCAGGTGCTCAAGAAAGACTGGGGTTTTAAGGGCCTGGTCATGTCGGACTGGAGCGGCACCCACAACACCGGCGAGGCGGCGACCAACGGCTTGGACCTGGAAATGGGAACCGGCGCCCCTTACGAGCGCAACCGGCTGGCCAATCCCTTTTTGGCGATGATTCAGTCCAATCAGGTCCCCGTCTCCGTGCTCGATGACAAAGTGCGCCGCCACCTGTATGTGCGGAATCAACTGAATATGCTTTACGATCCCGCCGGACCGGCGCCGGTGGCCGTCGCCTCCAACAACCCGTTGAGCACCCTGGCCCATCAGGAAACCTCCCGCCGCGTGGCCGAAGAGTCCATTGTTCTGCTGAAGAACGACGGAATTCTTCCGCTCGATGCTTCCAAGTTCAAATCCATCGCGGTCATTGGCGTCAATGCCGCGACCAAGTTCGCCTTGGGAGGCGGCGCGGCCCAAATCAAGGCGCCCTATGAAATCACCACCCTGGAGGGAATCAGCAACCGGGTCGGCGCCGGCGTGCAGATCACTTACTCGCCGGGTTACAATGCTGGCGGAGGTCGCGGTGGCCGGGGCGGTCGGGGCGGCAGGGGCGACCGGGGCGGCCCACCGGCCCCGACTACCAATGCGCCCGCGGAAGCAGCATCGCCCGCGGCACCCGTGGTGGACGCGGCGGCAGAGGCCGCTGTGGCAGCCGCGAAAGCAGCCGATCTGGTCATTTTCGTGGGCGGCCTGGGCCACGACTTGGATCAGGAAGGGCGTGACCGTCCGGACATGAAACTGC
>Ga0182027_10002604_pt1 | contig 29124 bp, 21 predicted proteins | sample 712E1DmetaG_FD_121300 | JGI IMG/M metagenome (GOLD analysis project Ga0182027, IMG submission 121300) | Permafrost microbial communities from Stordalen Mire, Sweden - 712E1D metaG (Illumina Assembly) | ecosystem: Environmental > Terrestrial > Soil > Wetlands > Permafrost | place: Sweden...
TCTCGACGCGGGCTTCAATCTGACCAACAAGGTGGTCAGGCTGGACATTGGCGGCACGACGAACGTAACGTTCGCCTTGGACGCAAAGGGGAAGGGCAGGGGCGTGAGCAGTTTTGGAAGCTGCAAGCTGGCCTACAAGAAGAAAATGAAGCAGTGGACATTGCGCGCCAAACTGGCAAAGGGTTCATGGCAGGCGTCGTGGGCGACATATGGTTTGGAGAATAAGAACGTACCGAAGCCGGGCGTGTGGGTCACGATGCCGGTCGTCGTGCTGATCGGTAGCGAAGCCTTCGCGGACGAGCGCCCTGTGCTCTACACCGCCATCTTGAACAAGTCCGGTTCGGCAAAGTGACGGGAACTAGTCCCTCCGGTTTTGTGTCCTTCGCGATCCTCTGGTGAATCCAAGTTAACGTGTTAAACCTGTGACCGAGACGCGGGGGAGGTCACACCTCGTTTCCGAATCGTGACAGCGCATCCAGCGAATGTCTGTTTCTACCCCTCGCCTCGACTCGCTCTTCGCTCTCTACGAAAAGATCGCCCCGGCGGCTGGGGGCGGCGCTCCGGCCGGGCGTGAATAACGTCGGAGACGGCATCAGATGCGCCCCATCGGGGCTGTAACTTCATCCTTTATCCTTCATCCTTCATACTTTATAGTGCCGCCATGGCTGTCCAAAACCGAATCATCAAAATCCAGAAGCGCAACCGGTCGCTGGTGACGCTCGACGTGGGTCGCATTGTGCAGGCGATCCTGCGCGCCGCGGAATCCATCGGCGGGTTTCAGGAGGATTTTCAGGAAAACGTCAACGACAAGATCTTCGAAGCGCATGGCACCAATGACAAGATCGCCGCGTTTCTTGCCGATGCGGTGGTCATCTGCCTGAACTCCGACCCGCACCATCTCATCACCAATTTTCCGCCGACCATCGAGACCATCCAGGACGAAGTCCTGCACGCCCTGCGCAGCTACGGGTTCCAGAACACTGCCGACGTCTACGAATGTCACCGGTGGGGCCGGCACTGGTTGCGCGAAGGTGCAATCACAGAAACGCAGTTCGTCGGCAACGGGTTTCCGAAGAAGCGGATGGAGCGGATCCTCGACTGGAACCGCCAGCGCGGTTGCGACACCGTCGCCGGTCTCAACGAGATTGTTCGCAGCGGAAAAATCAAATCGCTCGTGGACGAATCGCTCGCGGTGTACGAGGCGTCGCTCGCTGATGCGGCCCACAAAGTCATGACGCGGCTCAGCGCCGGCGACCACATTCGCATGATGTGGATCAGCGGGCCGAGTTCGTCCGGCAAGACGACGACCACGGTCAAGCTCACGCAACGGCTGGAGAAAGACGGGCTGCGGTTCCTGATGTTGAATCTCGACGATTATTTCTGGGCATTGATCGAACATCCGACCGACTGGATCAACGACCGCAACTTCGAGACCCCGGAGGCGCTCGACATCCAGTTGCTCAATCAGCATCTCAAGGAACTGCTCGACGGAAAAACGATCGAGAAACCGGTGTACAGCTTCAAGGAGGGCCGCCGCATCGCGTCGAAGAAGCTCAAACTGGAAAAAGACCAGGTGCTCTTGCTCGATTGTCTGCACGGACTTTACCCGCCCATCACCGAAGACATTGATCCGTCCACACAATTCCGGCTGTACATCGAAACGCTTAACATGTTGTACGAGGGTGACGGCAGCAGCTCCGAACGTGTTCTGAGCAGCAGCAACCATCTTACGAAGTTCACCGACATCCGCCTGATTCGGCGCATACTGCGCGACGTGCAACATCGCAACCACAGCCCGCTCTCGACGATCTTGCACTGGCACTACGTCCGGGCAGGCGAACTGTTTTCCATTATCCCGTTGATGGGCCTGGCCGATCACGTCGTCAACGGCGGGCTGCCATTCGATCTATCCGCGTTGAAACCATTTTTTGCCAGCCCGGACAGTTATCTGCCGCGACCCGAAGACTTCGAGCCATACCACGGCTTCCTCGACGCGCGGCTCCGGTACGAACGCATCAAACGCCTCCTGGATTCCGTCGATGGTTTGACAAAAGAACAGGCAGCCTCCCTGTCCGTCATTCCCGGCGACGCCGTGATCCGGGAGTTCATCGGCGGCTCAACCATCCCAATCCCGCACAACGAGTGAGCGATAACAGCGAACTGATCGCCGGGCTGCGCGCCGCATGGCGCGATGAGGTGGCCAGTGCACGGAATTACCGGGCGTTGGCGGAACGCGAAACCAATCCTGACAGGCGCGCCATCCTCCAGCGGCTAGCCGAGGCGGAGGACAAGCATGCCGCTAACTGGGCAGCCCAATTGCGCGAGCTTGGCGCCGAGCCGGGCGAGTACACCGATTCCGCTGCGGAGCGGTTGCGGCGTTGGACTTTGGCGCAGAGCGGGACTGATGCCGCGGTCATTAAGCTTGAAGCCGCCGAGCAAGACGCTGACACGATGTACGAAAAACTGATCCAGATCGCGCCGAACGAAGCTGTCCGCGAACAACTGCTCGACACCCAGCACGAGGAAAAAGCGCACAGCATTGTGCTCAACGAGATGGTGGGCGGGACGGCGACCGCACAGCGGAAGCTGGACAAGATTCTCGGCGCGGAGAAATGGCATGTCACCGGCGGCGGCTGGATCGGGCAGGCAATTTACGGCGCCAACGACGGTCTCGGCGCGGCGTTCGGTGTTGTCAGCGGCGTCGCGGGCGCAACCAACGTCAACGCCAAATTCGTTCTGCTGAGCGGCATCGCCACGGCTATAGCATCCGCGCTTTCGATGGGCAGCGGCGCATACCTCGCGACGAAATCCGAGCGTGAGGTGTATCAGGCGGAGATCGAGCGCGAACGTCACGAAATCGAGACGAATCCCGCCGAGGAACGCGAAGAGATGGCGCTGTTCTACCAGTTAAAGGGGTTTTCGCCCGAAGAATCGCACAAGATGGCGGAGAAGCTGGCGGAGCAACCAGAGCACCTGCTGAAAACCCTTGTGCACGAAGAGCTCGGCTTGTCCGAGCGGACGTTCCCGAAACCGTGGCGGTCGGCGGTGAGCGCCACGTTGAGCACGGCATCGGGCGCATTCATTCCGGTGATTCCATTTTTCTTCATGTCGGGCACGGCGGCGCTGATCTGCTCGTTCGTCATCAGCACGGCTGCGCACTTTGCCGTCGGCGCGTCAAAGGTGATCGTCACGGGCAGGTCGTGGCTGAAGAGCGGCACGGAAATGACGTTGGTCGGCCTCGGCGAAGCACTCGTCACCTACGGCCTCGGTTTACTCATCGCACCGATGTTGCACTGATTATTGCCGCCGTGTCACCGCGATCTCTTCGGCTCGTGCGCAGCAATTTGCAATTGCCCCCCCTTTTTATCGTGCTATAGTTACTTACATAATCCGCCCTCTTGGCCAACAGTGGATATGGCTACAAAATCTCACAAATTGAAAGACACACGCTCCCCCCACCTCCTTGTGCTATTTTTCGTTTTTCTGGCCGCAGGAATCATCGCCGCCGGTTCCCTCTATTACCAGAGCCGGATGAGGCATTACAGGACAGAGGCGAAACAGGATCTGTCGACCATCGCAGATCAGAAGGCGGGCGGACTCGCGCAGTGGTGGGCCGCCCTTCTCATGGGCGTCCTGTTCTTTGGCGCAGGCGCGAGTGTGGGACTGATCTGGGGGCGGCAACGCATCTGGTTCTACAAAGAGCGGTCGAAGACGGCGGCGGCGGTCCGGGCATCGGAAGCGAAATTCCGCGCCCTGTTTGAACAGGCTACAGAGGGAATGCTACTGGCGGACCTGGAAACCAAGCGTCTCATTCTCGCCAATCGGCAAATGCAGAAACTGCTGGGCTATTCGGAGGATGAACTCCTTCACTTGTCCGTGTCAGACATCCATCCGGCGGACGATCTACCCCGCATCCTCAATCTATTCGGGAGGCAGGCTCGTCATGGAATCATGGTGGGATCTAACACTCTTCCAATGAGGCGCAAAGATGGCACGGTGTTTTTCGCTGACGTCAGCGCAACGCCGATCTACTTGCAGCAACGCGGTTGTCTTCTCGGCACTTTCCGCGACATCACCGAGCGCAAGCGGGCGGAGGAGGCGCTGCGCGAGAGCGAGGAACGCTTCCGCACCCTATTTGAGCAAGCCTCAGTGGGCGTGGCGTTGGTGGAGACAAAAACAGGACGGTATATACGGATCAATCAAAAGTATTGTGATTTCCTCGGTTACACCATCGAAGAAATGTTGCATAGAACGTTCCAGGACATCACCCACCCTGATGACACTCAACCGAATGTGGATAACAATGCTTCGCTCATCGCCGGGACAACCAGGGAATTCTCCATTGAAAAACGCTACGTTCGTAAAGACGGAGCAGTGGTCTGGGGGAATCTGACGACATCCCCATTATGGAAGCCCGGCACAGAGCCGGACACCTATTTCCATATTGCGGTGGTTGAAGACATCACCGAGCGCAAGCGGGTGGAGGAGGCGCTACGGGAGAGCGACGGCAACCTGCGTTACGCTGAACAGATTGCCCGTGTAGGTTATTGGTCCCGGGACATTGTCTCAGGGCAAATCACGTGGTCAGACGAGACCTATCGTATCTTTGGTCTCGATCCGCAAGCAAAGAAGATTGATCTGGTCACCCTGCCTGACCATATTCATCCCGAAGATCGCCAGACGGTTATCCGGGCAATTCAGGATGCCGCGGCAGGCATCCGACCCTATGATCTGGAATACCGCGCCCTGTGGCCCGATGGGACCATTCGATGGGTCCAGAGCAAGGGCGAGATCAGCAAAAAGGAGGGCGGTCACCCATTACACATGTTTGGAGTAGTGCTCGACATCACCGAGCGCAAGCGGGCGGCGGAATCGCTGCACCGGAGTGAGGCTCAGATCCATTCAATCCTCGAATCCACCGCCGACGGGATTCTGGCTGTGGACAATCAGGGGAAAGTGATTAAAGCCAACCGTCGGTTTGCCGAGCTTTGGCGGATTCCCCAGTCCCTCATGGAAAGCGGCAACGCCAAGGCTTTGCAGGATTTCGCGCTGGAGCAGTTGTCCGATCCGGCCGTATTTTTGAAGAAGGAGCAGTCGCTCTACAACACGGACGCGGCGGACATGGACACCTTCACTTTCAAAGATGGCCGCGTTTTTGAACGCCGTTACTTCCCGATGATAATGGAAGGGGATGTCATTGGTCGGGTGTGGTCCTTCCGTGACATCACCGAGCAGAGGGGACTGCAACAGAGGCTCCTCCAATCCCATAAAATGGAGGCCATCGGCCAGCTCACAGCCGGCATCGCCCACGAGTTTAACAACCTGCTGACCTCCATTCTCGGTTACTCCAATCTCGTGTTGGCGCGCCTGCCGTCGGATAGCCCGCTATGCCACGATCTGGAGCAGATGGAGAGGGCCGGCAAGCAGGCGGTGGCGTTGACCCGCCAGTTGCTGATGTTCGGTCGCAAACATCCGCAGGAACTCAAATCCGTCAACCTCAATACCATCGTGCTCGACATGCGGCAGATGCTCCAGCCCCTGCTCGGTGAGACGATTCGCCTGACTGCGTCGCTGGATCCGGCTCTCGGCATCGTGATTGCCGATCCAGCCCAAATGGGGCAAATCATCATGAACATGGCCGTCAATGCCCGCGACGCCATGCCACACGGCGGCGAGTTGACCATTGCCACCGCGAACGTCCATCTCGACAAAAAGTTGGCGCGACAGCACCCCGAGGCCACGCCGGGGTCGTACATACGGCTCACAATGGCCGACACCGGTATAGGCATGAGCGACGCCGTCAAAGCCAAGCTATTCGATCCATTCTTCACCACCAAGGCGGTGGGACTGGGCACCGGGTTGGGGCTGGCCACCTGCCTTGGGATCATCAAACAAACCGGTGGCTTCATTGACGTGGAGAGCGCCCCGGGCAAGGGCACGACATTCCATGTTTTCCTGCCTCGGGCGGATGCCGCGGCCAGCGCGGCCGTCGCCGCCGTTGCCACGCCCCCCAACCAGTGATTCAGGTCATCGCCAGAGAGTTTTGCATTGACGGTGACCTCGTGGAGGCGACACCACTCGCTCACGGCCACATCAACGACACGTTTGTGGCGCTCGTGCGCGGCAGTTTGCGATTGCTCCTCCCCCCTTGATTTTGCCATAGTCATCAGTATTACTGGCCATTTGGGCAAAGGGGATATGGTTACGCAATCTCACAAAGTGAAAGACAGAGGTGCGCCCTACTTCTTGGTGCTGCTTTTCGTGGTTCTGGCCGCAGGAATCGTCGCCATTGGTTCCCTCCATTACCAGAATCAGAAGAGGCATTACCGGACGAAGGTGGAACATGAGTTGTCGGCCATTGCGGACCTGAAGACGGACGGAATCGCGCAGTGGCGGCAGGAGCGACTGGCCGATGCCGGCATCTTCTTCAACAACACGGCTTTTTCCGTGCTGGTGCGGCGCTTTTTCGATCACCCGGAGGACGCCGAAGCGCAAAAGCAGATTCAGGAGTGGGCAGTCAAATTGATGGAGACCGATCAGTATGACCTGGTTCGCCTGTTGGATGCTCAAGGCGTCACGCGCCTGTCATCGCCAGCCGGAGCACCGCCTGTGTCTTCCGTTGTTTTGCAGCGCATTCCTGAAATCTTGCGATCTGGTCAAGTGACCTTCCAAGATTTCCACCGGAACGAACACGACCAGCGGGTCTATCTGGATATCCTAATTCCCTTTTTCGACGAACAGGATGCCAGTCGGCCGCTGGGCGTTTTCTATTTGCGCATCGACCCGGATAAGTATCTTTATCCCCTTATCCAGCGCTGGCCCGTGCCCAGCAAGACGGCGGAGACGCTGCTCGTCCGACGGGACGGCAACGACGTGCTGTTCCTCAACGAGCTTAAGTTCCAGACCAACACCGCCCTCAATCTGCGTATTTCCCTTGAAAACACCAACGTGGCTTCGGTGAAAGCCGTGCTGGGACAAAAAGGCGTCGTGGAGGGCAGGGATTATCGCGGGGAGCAGGTGTTGGCGGCCTTGCGTGCCATCCCGGATTCGCCGTGGTTCCTGGTTGCCCGCATGGATGTTGCAGAGGTATTTGCGCCGCAGCGCGAGCAGCTTTGGCTGACCGTCCTTCTTATGAGCGCCTTACTGATCGGCGCGGGCGCGGGCGTAGGCGCGATCTGGCGGCAACAACGCGTCCAGTTCTACAAGGAGCGGTATCGGGCTGAAGAGGCCCGGGCCAAACTCGCCGCCATCGTCGAATCCTCCGATGATGCCATCATTAGCAAAAACCTCGACGGCACGATTACAAGTTGGAACGCGAGCGCGGAACACCTTTTTGGCTACCGCGCCGGGGAAATCATCGGCCAGCCCATTACCCGCATTATTCCAGCCGACCGTCACGCCCAGGAGGCGGAAATTTTGGAGCGATTGCGGCGCGGCGAGCGCGTGGAGCATTTCGAAACCGTGCGCATCGCCAAAGACGGCCGGCCAATTGATGTGTCCCTGAGCATCTCACCGATCCGCGATGCGGGCGGCACTATTATCGGCGCCTCCAAAATTGTGCGCGACATCACCGAGCGCAAGCGGGCGGAAGCGGCACTGCGGGAGAGCGAGGAAAAATACCGGGGCCTATTCGAAAGCTCCCGCGACTCCATCATGACCATGGAACCCCCTTCATGGAAGTTCACCTCCGGAAACCCGGCAGCCGTGAAGATGTTCGGGGTGAAAAACGAGGAGGAGTTCGTTTCTCTCGGTCCATGGGAATTGTCTCCCGAGCGGCAACCGGACGGACGCGCTTCTGCCGAGAAATCCAGGGAAATGACTGAGATAGCCCTGCGCGAAGGCTCCCACTTCTTCGAGTGGACGCACCGGCGGATCGGCGGCGAAGAGTTTCCTGTTAACGTGCTCCTGACCAAAATGGTGCGGGACGGGAAAGTAGAAATCCAGGCAACGGTCAGGGACATCACCGGGCAGAAACGATTGCAGCAGGAGCTCCTCCAATCCCAGAAAACGGAGGCTATCGGGCGGCTCGCGGGCGGCATCGCCCACGAATTCAATAGTCTGCTGACCGCCATTCTGGGTTACTCCAATCTCGCGTTGACGCGCCTGCCGTCGGATAGCCCGCTGCGCCACCATCTTGAGCAGATCGAGAGCGCCGGTAACCGGGCGGCAGCGTTGACCAGCCAGTTCCTGGCGTTCAGCCGTAAATATCCGCAGGAACTCAAATCCGTCAACCTCAATACCATCGTGCTCGAGATGCAGCAGATACTCCAACCCATGCTCGGTCCAGCGATTCATCTGACTACAGCTCTGGACTCGGCTCTCGGTATCGTGATTGCCGATCCAACCCAAATGGAACAAATCATCATGAGCATGGCCGTTAATGCCCGCGACGCCATGCCACACGGCGGCGAGTTAACCATTGCCACCGCCAACGTCCACCCCGATGACGACTTGGCACGCCGACACCCCGAAGCCGCGCCGAGGTTGTACATCCGTCTCATGATGAGCGACACCGGTGTCGGCATGAGCGACGACGTTAAAGCCAAACTCTTCGATCCGTTCTTCACCACCAAGGCGACAGGACAGGGCACCGGGTTGGAGCTGGCCGCCTGCTTTGGGATGATCAAACAAACCGGCGGCTTTATTGACGTGGAAAGCGCCCCGGGCAAGGGCACGACGTTTCAGGTTTTCCTGCCTCAAGCGGATGCCGCCACCGCTGCCACGCAACCGCACAACCAGTGATTCAGATCATCGCCAGAGAGTTTTGCATTGACGGCGACCTCGTGGAGGTGACGCCGCTTGGTCACGGACACATCAACGACACGTTTGTGGCGACGTACTGTCGCGCGGGCAAGTCCGTCCGGTACGTCCACCAGCGGATCAACCGCCATGTCTTCAAAGATCCTGCGGCGGTCATGGACAACATCGCGCGGGCGACGCAACACATCCGCGCCAAACTGCTCGCCGCGGGCGCGCCCGACGTGGCGCGGCGCGTGTTGACGCTGGTGCCGACACGCAACGGAGGGATATTTCACCGCACCGCCGACGGCGACTTTTGGCGCACGTACCTGTTCATCGATAACGCGCGTATCCAGGACGCGGTCGAAACACCGCAACAGGCGCATCAGGCGGCATTGGCATTTGGGGAGTTTCAGAAGCAATTGGCGGATTTGCCGGGGTCGCGGCTTGCCGAGACGATCCCGCACTTCCACGACACGCCGCGACGGTTCGCGAAACTCGAACAAGCTGTCGCGCAAGACGTCATCAACCGGGCCGCAACCGCGAAGACCGAGATCGAGTTCGCGTTGCGGCATAAGAACATGACCGGGATATTGTTGGACTTGCATGCGCGCGGCGCGATTCCCGAGCGAATCACGCACAATGACACGAAATTCAACAACGTGATGCTCGACGATGCGACGGGCGAGGCGCTCTGTGTGCTGGACCTGGACACTGTTATGCCGGGACTGGCCCTGTACGATTTCGGCGACATGGTGCGCACCGCGACCTGCGCCTGCGCCGAGGACGATACCGACCTGTCAAAGGCGCGAATACAAGTGCCGATGTTTGAGGCGCTCACGCGCGGCTACCTCGCGTCAGTCGGCGATGTGCTCAATGCCACCGAGAAACAATATCTGGCGTTCGCGGGCAAGCTGATGACGTTCGAGGTTGGCGTCCGTTTTCTGACCGATTACCTCGAAGGCGATCATTACTTCAAAGTGCACCGGCCTGCGCACAACCTCGACCGGTGCCGCAACCAATTTGCGCTCGTGGCGTCCATCGCCGCGCAGGAAGGGGCAATGGATCGGGTGGTGGCGCGGGTGTCCGCAGAGTAGGGGACGGGGGCAGACTTGCGTCGCATCTGTAACTGCTTCATAATGCGAATGTGAAACGGTTCAGGCGTAAACGTAACCAAGCGTATCAATACTGTTAGGCGACTCAGAGCGTCTCCCGTGAAATGAACACCCTTCAAGAGCGCGTCCAGCGAGCCGTCCGCGAGGATGTCGGCATCTCACCCTATGACTCGCGCTGGCCCGACCTGTTTCGACGCGAGGCGGAGCATCTTCGCTCGTGTATTCCAGCAGCACTAATCCGCCGCATCGAACACTTCGGCAGCACCGCCGTTCCGGGACTCGCCGCCAAGCCGATTGTGGACATGCTGGTTCAGGTGACCAGCCTCCGCGCCGCCCGAACCGAGATTGCGCCCATCCTCAAGGCGCGGGGCTACGACTACTTCTGGCGCCCCAGCTTCGGGAACGATATTCCGCCGTGGTATGCGTTCTTCATCAGGCGCGACCATCAGGGCATCCGCACGCACCACATCCACATGGTGACCGGTCGGCGGACATTCCAAGAGCATTGGGAGCGCCTTCTCTTTCGCGACTATCTTATTGCCCACCCGGAGACCGCCCGTGCCTACGAGCGTCTCAAGGGCGACTTGTCAGCCGAGCACCCAAATGACCGTGTCGCCTACACCGAAGGCAAGACAGCTTTCATTCAGCGCATCACAGCCCAAGCAAAGAAACTCCAATGAAGTCGCCCAACAAGTCACTGGAGCCAACGCGGGATGGCGCTCTCGGTTTTTCGAGAAGACACGGGTATTCCCGCATCATCAGCCCCGCGTGGCTGGGCTCTGGACGTTAGACGCTTATGCCCTGCAACATCGAGATCAAGGCCCACATCGCGAGTGTCGAAGCGCTCGAGCCAAAGGCTGCCGCCATTGCAGACCAAGGCCCCATCGAAATCATCCAAGACGACACGTTCTTCTCATGCGACACCGGCAGACTGAAGCTCCGCGCCTTTTCTAAGGAGGAGGGCGAACTCATTTTCTACCGTCGCGCCGATCAGCAAGGCCCAAAAGAGTCCTTCTACTTACGCTCGCCCACTTCCGCGCCTGAGACTCTGCGAGAGTTGTTGTCTTTGGCCTATGGTCAGACAGGTCATGTGCAAAAGCACCGCACGGTGTTTCTTGTTGGAAGAACCCGCGTCCATCTCGACCGGGTTGCTGGGCTAGGCCACTTCCTTGAGCTTGAGGTCATGCTGGAAGAACACGAGCCTTCCGAAGCAGGTGTGCGCGAGGCTCACGAACTCATGGCACGGCTGGGTGTAGAGCCGTCGCAGTTAGTTGAGGGCGCATATGTTGATCTTCTTGCCAACGCAGCGTCCAACAAATCGCTGTAGGCAACAGCCGCTGCCCTTTCAGTTTTTCAGCCGTGTGGAGATTCGCCGCTCCCCGGCTCCGTCGGTGCGCTGCTTCCAGCGGCTGTGCCAGAGCTTGGTCGTTAAGCGCTCCGTTGGTTGAAACTGTCAATTGTCGTAGTGGGTAGTCGCGCAGTTGGTCGGAGTGGGCGGAATGCGGCGGGCAAGGCAGAGTAAAAGCCCAGCGCGTGGAGACCAAGACGATCCATTTGCGCCAAGCTTCTCGGGTGAGGGAAGACTGCGGCATTTTGTTTCGCGGCTGGTCTATGCTAAGCTACAAGGGGCGGGGACGAACATGGACAAACAAAATCATGCATTGCAGCAGACAAACCTCGCGTTGAACTCGTTGCGCGAAGGGTTGCGTGCCCGTCGCGTGCCGCCGCCGTGCGCGTTGGTGATTTTTGGCGCGACGGGCGACCTGACGCACCGCAAACTCGTCCCCGCTCTCTACAATCTGGCACACGAAGGCGAACTTCCATCATCATTTGCCATCGTTGGCTTTGCGCGCCGCCCGAAAACCAACGAAGAGTTTCGCGCGGAACTGCAGCAAGGCGTTGAACAATTCTCGCGCTTCAGCCCGGTCAACCCCGCCAAAGGCGGGGTCAATCCAGCCGTCTGGAAGTCGTTGGCGCAAGGGATTTACTATCATCGTTCCGAGTTTGCCGACGACAAGGGGTACGACTCACTGGGCAAGTTGTTGGAGAAAATCGACGGCACCCACGGCACGGGGGGCAACCGCCTGTTCTATCTGGCGACCGCGCCGACAGATTTCGCTCAGATTATCCAAAAACTCGGCGCACGCGGCCTGGTTCATCGCGGTGGCAGCAGTCACTTATCACAGCGAATCGTCGTCGAAAAACCTTTCGGTCGCAGCCTCGACACGGCACGCGAACTGAACCACGAACTTGTAGACGTGTTCGACGAACACCAGATCTTTCGCATCGACCACTACCTGGCCAAGGAAACCGTCCAAAACATCCTGGCAATGCGGTTCGCCAACGAGATTTTCGAGCCGCTGTGGAATCAGAAGTATATCGACCACGTTCAGATCACTGTGGCCGAGTCCATCGGCGTCGAGGGCCGCGGCGCGTATTACGACAAGACGGGCGCGTTGCGCGACATGGTGCAAAACCACATGATGCAATTGCTTTCGCTGGTCGCCATGGAGCCGCCCGATTCATTGGAAGCGGAGGACATCCGCGACGAAAAAGTGAAGGTACTGCGCACGATTCGTCCGATCGCGCCAGCGGAAGCCCGGCAATTCACATTGCGCGGTCAATATGACCGTGGCTCCATCGCTGGGAAGCCGGTGGCGGCTTACCGCGAAGAACCGAACATCGCGCCAGATTCGCGCACCGAGACGTTCGTCGCGCTGAAACTGTTCCTCGACAACTGGCGTTGGGCAGGCGTGCCCTTTTACCTGCGCCAGGGCAAACGCCTGCCCAAACAGGTTGCGGAGATTGCGATCCAGTTCAAGGCGACACCCGCCGTGCTTTTTACCGCCGACCCAGTCGCGCCCGTGCAACCCAACGTGCTCGTGTTGCGCATCCAGCCAGATGAAGGCATCGCCATCCGTATGAACGCGAAAGTCCCCGGCACCACGCTGACAATTCACCCCGTAAAAATGGATTTCCGTTACGGTGGCACCTTCGGCGCTCAGTCGCCGGATGCGTACGAGCGATTACTGCACGATGTCCTTGTTGGCGATGCGACGCTGTTCACCCGCAGCGACGAGGTCGAATGCTCATGGGCGATCATGGACGCCATCCTCGAGGGCTGGTCCCACGATCAGGGGACGCCGCCAGTCGTGTATGAATCGGGCACCTGGGGGCCGGCCGAAGCAGATGAGTTTATGGAGAGAGATGGACGGCAATGGAGAAGGCCGTAGTGTTTTTGTGTCACCCCGAGCGAAGCGAAGAGCCTCTGCTTGGTTGCTCACGTGTGGACAATCGTTTCAGAGGTTTGCCGCCAGACGACAGACGGCCCGCAGCGGTTTCGCTTCGCTCAGAATGACAAACAAAGAAAATGCCTGACACGAGACAATTGGAAACCTTCGCCGCCGGCGTCGAGACGGCGGTGAACGTGGCGCAAATCGAGCGTCAGCTTCATAAGTTGTGGCAGCTGGCCTCGGATTCTTCGGGGCAAGCCGCCGAATCGGAAAAAGACCCGACACGCCGGGCTATTACACGCGCCAGCCTTTTCAACCTCATGGCGCTCTGTGGAACGGACGCCGACCGCGATCACGCCACGGAGACGATCAGCGCGTTAACCAGCCGTCATCCGTGCCGGGCGATCGTTTTGCTCGCCAAGCCGAACGAATCGCGCGCGGAACTGTCGGCATCGATCAGCGCGCATTGTCATCTCGCGGGCGGCGGTCGGAAGCAAGTCTGCTGCGAACAGATCTCGATCTATGCATCGGGAGAAAGCACGAAACAGGTTGGCTCGGTGGTATTGCCACTATTGGAGTCGGATCTGCCGACGATCCTCTGGTGGCAAGGGAACTTTCTGGAGACGCCGGAGTTGTTCGGCCATCTCGTCCCGGTGGCCGACCGCATTATTTTCCACTCCTCACAATGGCCCGACGCACCGTCGGGCCTCGCGGCGCTGCATCGCGTCGTGGTGGAACGGCGGCGATGTGTCTTCACCGACCTGAGCTGGACCCGGCTTGGCATTTGGCGGAAGCTCACGGCGGAATGTTTCGACGATCCCCCCGCCCGCGCGGAGCTTGCCCGCATTCAGTCCGTCAAGATCGGCTACGGCCACAGCCTAGGCGGTGTGGTGCGAACGACGTTGTACGCGGCATGGCTGGGCGCGCAACTCAGTTGGTCGCCGGTGGCCGCGTCAAGTCGCATCCATCGAACGCTACAGGAAGATGGTCCAGACGCGGTGACGATGGGCATCATCTCGATCGAGTTGAAAAGTCCGGCTGCGACGTTCTCACTGCGAAAAAGCCTCGGCGAATGGGCGGCCAGCGCCACAGTGATCATGCCACATATGTGCACTCTGCCGCGCAAACAAGCGTTTGCGCCGAACGACGACGCTTCGTTGCTCTCGAAGGCGTTCGACCAGCCCGGCCGCGACCCGGTGTATGAGCGCGCCCTCGCGTGGGCCGCGGCGCTGACGGAGCCGGAGCCTGACCGTCTGGCGCGGTACTGAAGACGACATTGGCCCAAAGAAGGCTCAAAAGACGGAAGAACGTGTTGCCCTGAAACGGGGTTTCTCCTACAGTGCACGACGCGAGTTTATGAAAGTGCTGGTTATCGGCGGCGGTGGGCGCGAGCATGCCTTGGTCTGGAAACTCTCTCAGAGCGACCGGGTGACGCAGTTGTTCTGCGCGCCGGGCAACGCCGGTATTGCCGAGTTGGCCGAGTGCGCGCCGCTCGGCGCGACGGACACCGAAAAGTTGGTCACATTCGCGTCCGAGAAACGCATCGATCTCACCATCGTCGGCCCCGAAGCGCCGTTGTGCGCGGGCATTGTGGATGCGTTTCAGGCAAAAGGACTCCGGATTTTCGGGCCTAGCAAGGCGGCGGCGCAATTGGAAGGCAGCAAGGTTTTCTCCAAACAACTCCTGCTGAAATACAACGTGCCAACGGCTGCCGCGGAGGTTTTTGACAATCCCGCCGCGGCGCGGGCGCGCATCCGCAAGTTTCGCGCGCCGGTCGTGGTGAAGGCAGACGGGTTGGCGGCCGGCAAGGGCGCGATCGTGGCGCAGTCCGCCGCCGAAGCCGAACAAGCCATCGAAGAAATCATGGTCAAACGCGCATTCGGCGAAGCGGGCGCGCGGGTCGTTATCGAGGAATATCTGCAGGGTGAGGAAGTCTCAGTGATGGCGTTGGTGTCGGGGCGCGCGGTAAAAGTATTAGCCGCGGCGCAGGACCACAAGCGGGTGTTCGACGGCGACAAGGGGCCGAATACCGGCGGGATGGGCGCGTACTCGCCGACGCCGATGGTCACGGGGGAGTTGAGTGGACGGATTCACGAGATTTTTCATCGGACGCTGGCGGGACTGGCGGCGGAAGGCATCGAGTATCGCGGCCTGTTATACGCGGGACTGATGTTGACGACGGACGGGCCGAAGGTGCTGGAGTTTAACTGTCGGTTTGGAGATCCGGAGACACAGGTGGTTGTGTTACGCATGGATTTCGATCTGGTGGACGCCGTGGTGGCAACGGCAGATGGCCGGCTCGACGCGATGGAGTTGCGATGGAAACGCGAGGCCGCAGTCTGCGTGGTGCTGGCGGCGGACGGATATCCGGGCCACTACGAGAAAGGCAAATCGATTGCGGGATTGAAAGAGGCGGCGCGATTAGCTAACGTCTGCGTGTTTCATGCCGGTACGAAGCCCGGCGCCAACAATGAGGTCGTCACCGATGGTGGGCGCGTGCTCGGCGTGACGGCGTTGGGTGATGGAATCGAGGACGCGGTGCGCTGCGCCTACACCGCCGTGAAACGGATTCAGTTTGACGGGATGCAGTATCGGAAAGACATTGCCGCCCGCGCATTGCGGTTGAGCCGACACGAGTGTTAGGGTTGATAACCAAGATGAAGACAACAAACATCGGAATTTGGGTCGGGTTGGTGTTGCTGGCCCCTACACTCATGTGGGGGCAGACAGTCGGGATTGCGCCGGCCACGCAGTCGCGGGGCGCTGAGGATGCGGCGTTGCCACAAGCCACCGAGATCATCAACATCCTGAAAACGCGGTATGTCGATCACGACGCGCTCGATCAGAAACTGCTCAACGACGCGACGATCACCGGCATGCTCAAAGCCTTGGGCGTGGGCGCGACCCTGGTGACGCCCGAGCCTGTCGTCACGAACGCGGCTCCATCGTCCGCGACGAACACCGTGGCAGTCGCGCCGCTTGTGGCGAGCAGCGCTCCAGACAAACCATTGGCGCGGGCCGAGGTGATCGAGACGGATATCGGTTATGTCCGCCTCGCCGACGTGACCGAATGGACACCGGCGGCGCTGGGTGAGGAACTGAAGAGGTTTTCCCATGTGAAAGTCATCGGCTGCGTATTGGATTTGCGGTTCGCCGACGGGACGAATTACGCTTCCGCTGCTGCGGTGGCGAGCCGGTTTCTGCCCGGAGACAGGGACTTATTCACTGTGAAACGCGCTGTGGGCGGAGCAGAGACGTTCCACACGCGAGCGGCGACGACTATAGGAGCGGCGCAGAGTGACGCGCCGCTGTTGGTATTGGTGAACGGACAAACACGCGGTTGCGCCGAGGCGCTGGCGGGCGCGTTGCAGGCGCAGGACCGCTGCATTCTAGTCGGCAACCAGACAGCCGGTTCGGCGGTGGCATGGGACGACGTGCCGTTGAGCGACGGACGCGTGCTGCGCGTGGCGTCGGCAAAAATCGTGCTTGCTCCGCACATGCGCGCATCTGTGGGGCAGGCGTCCGCGGACACGAACGCCGTGGCTCATTCGACAAACCCAGAACAGGCCGGCATGAGCATTTTCCCGCGCGGACTGACGCCAGATGTGCAGGTGAAGATTGACGCGCAGGTGGAGCGCGAGGCGTTATTGAACTCGGCGACGAACACGAGTCTAACCGCCAGTCTGCAGCCGCACCGGGCGAACAAGTCGATCAGCGAAGCCGAATTGGTCAAGGCGTTCCGCGGCGAGGCGTTGGAGACGGAGAAGCCCGCAGCGGAAAACGACACTGAGAAGATGCGCGACGTGGTGTTGCAGCGGGCGGTTGATGTGTTGAAAGGCATCCGCGTGCTGACGTCGCAGCGGTAACGCACCGGCGAAGAACAGCTTGAATCGGCGAGGCAGGATGAGGCATTCGTGAAAACAATCTTGTTTGTGTGCACGGGTAACGTGTGTCGAAGCCCGATGGCAGAAGGCATACTGCGCGAGAGGCTCAAGGGACGGTCGGACCTGCGCGTGGTTTCGGCGGGCTTGGGGGCGCTGGACGATCTCGGGCCGAGCGGATTTGCCGCCAAGGTCATGGCGGAACACGGCCTCGACATCAGCGAGTTCCGCAGCCGGGCGTTGACCATGGAACTGGTCGGGCAGGCCGACTTCATTTTCGTGATGACCGCTGCGCAGCAGGAAACGCTGCAGATGTTATACCCAGTCGCTGCGGAAAAAACGTTCCTGTTCCGCGAGTTCGAAGAGGCGGAGCCAGGCGCTAACAAGGACATTGCCGATCCGATGGGTCAATCGGCGGAGGCCTATCGGCGGACGTACGAGCAAATTTGGAGGGCCATGCCAAACATCGTAAGGTTTGTAAATGAAACCGTCGGCGGAACGACCCGTTCTGCGGCGCAGCCACTCCGCGTGGTGCTGGCAGGGGATCACGGTGGCGTGGAAATAAAGGCGGCGTTGAAAGATTGGCTGTTGGCGCGCGGATATCCATTTGCCGATTTAGGGACGGACTCGACCGAGCCGGTGGATTATCCCGACTATGCGTTTGCCGTGGCAAAGGAGGTCGCTGCTGGCAATTTCGACCGCGGAGTGCTCATCTGCAAAAGCGGCATCGGCATGAGCATCGCAGCCAACCGCGTGCTCGGCGTGCGCGCGGCGCTCGTCAACGACGAGAAATGGGCCAAGCTCAGCCGCGAGCACAACGATGCCAACGTCCTCGTGCTGTCCGGACTGGAAATCGACGACGAAAAAGCCAAATCGATCCTGTCGGTGTGGCTGACAACCGGATTTGAAGGAGGCCGCCACGAACGGCGCGTGGAAAAAATGGATAATCCGCCCGCGGCTTGCTGTGGAACTGCAACCAACTCGGCGTTGGCGCAGACCGATCCCGAAATCTATGACGCCATCCAGCACGAGAAACGGCGTCAGCAGGAAAACATCGAGCTGATTGCCAGCGAGAATTTCACGTCACCCGCGATCCTTGAAGCCGCCGGTTCCGTGCTGACCAACAAGTACGCCGAAGGCTATCCGGGCCGACGATATTACGGCGGTTGCGAGTACGTTGACATCGCCGAGCAACTGGCCATCGACCGCGCCAAACAACTGTTCGGCGCCGAACACGCCAACGTACAGCCGCACTCTGGCTCGCAGGCCAACATGGCGGTCTATTTCGCCACGATCCAGTACGGCGACACCATCCTGACGATGGAACTCGCCCACGGCGGCCATCTCACGCACGGTTCGCCCCGGAATTTCTCAGGAAAATTCTACAAGGTCGTCCATTACGGCGTCCGCAAGGATACCGAGATGATCGATTACGACCAGCTCGCCGGGCTGGCGAAACAATGCCGGCCCAAAATGATCACCGCCGGCGCGAGCGCCTATCCGCGCGTCATTGACTTCCCTCGGATGCGTGAGATCGCCGACAGCGTGGGGGCGTTGCTGTTCGTGGACATGGCGCACATTGCCGGGCTGGTCGCCGTGGGCGCGCATCCCAGCCCCGTGCCGCACGCCGATTTCGTCACCACCACGACGCATAAAACGTTGCGCGGCCCGAGGAGCGGCCTGATCCTGTGCAAGGCGAAGTACGCCAAGGACATTGATTCATGGGTGCTGCCCGGCATTCAGGGCGGCCCGCTGATGCACATCATCGCCGCCAAAGCGGTTTGCTTCCGCGAGGCGATGAAGCCGGAGTTCAAGGATTACCAGCGCCAGATCGTCAAGAACGCGCAGGCGCTGGCCAAAGCGTTGGCAGCGCGCGGACTTCGGATCGTCAGCGGCGGCACCGACAACCATTTAATGCTCGTCGATCTCCGCCCGAAGAAGATCACCGGCAAAATCGCGCAGGAGTCGCTCGACAAGGCCGGCATCACTTGCAATAAAAACCTGATTCCCTACGACACCGAAAAACCGCTGGTAACCAGCGGCATCCGGCTCGGCACACCCGCCGTCACCACGCGCGGCATGAAAGAAGCCGAGATGGAACAGATCGCCACCTTCATCACCGAGGTGTTGGAGAAACCCAACGACGCAACGGTGCAAGCGAAGGTGAAGGAAAAGGTCCGCGCCCTGACTGCGAAGTTCCCGTTGCCGTATTAAGTCGTTTCCACCCAACTTGACGCGCGGCTCGTATGACTCTGTGGCCTCTGTGGTGAAAGTTTTGGCTGCTGCGAGTCCGTGGACGGGATCAGGTCTCAACATCGAACAATTAGCAGCACGGAATGTTGTATGTCCCCGCGCCGGATTTCAAGCGGAACATCATCGCTCCTTCAAGATCACGTCCACACTCGCTGGGCCGGTCGCGTTAATGGTGATGCTCCCGGCATTCTTGCCTGTCCAGTACGGCACCGCCGTGGCGCGCGCACTCATTCCTGAGAATTTTTATAATTCTTGACAGTAGTTCTGAGCTGGCATAGGTTGCAGGTAGCGAGGATTTAAGGTTAAGACTGGCAAGGTATCAGCATAGAAACACCATCTAGGGACAGAGTGTGCGTATTTCAGAATAGATAGAGGCAATTGGCATGTAGCCTGCTGATTAGAAGCGCGAATACGAGGTTTAGCCTGTTAAGGGGAAAGGAAATGAGCCAAGCGCGTAGACCGAACATGGGTGGCATGGATGGCGTGGGCGGTCAGCCCATTGACCGTCGTGGTTTCCTGCAAGCTGCCGCCAAGTTTCTCGCGGTGATCCCTTTCTTCGGGTTCGTCGGCAATTCTCCGATCAAGCTTGGTCTCGGCTTCTACCAGAAAGCCTGGCAGCACCGGGATTTCTCAGCTGGCCTGATTACGGTTTACAAGATGGTGCCATTGCCGGGTCTTAAGTACGCCAAGGCCGACGCGCCGCACATGGCCAACAAGATTTTTCCAAGCATTGACGCCGCGCGAGCGAGGCGACCACACAAGGCATTCATCTACGGACTTAAGCGCATTGATCTGCCGCGCACGTTGGTAAACGGCATGGGCCGGTACCCGCTATTTTGCGGGCGCAAAGACCTCGATGCGCGCGTGGCGTCTGATCGCCGTCACTGGCGGCGATTGGGAGTCGATATGGATACGGTGTTTAGCGTGATTCGAAACGCATAACGATTTTGGCCGGTGCTGGTCCGACGTCCAATCGGGGTGGCACTGGCCCCACCGGGGCGAAAGCCCCGGACAATTTCGTCGGTCAGGCGGTGTTTGTCATGCGGAACGCGTCAAAGCATCTCAGTCGTTGCAGGAGCGGCGCCATCGTCGCTCTGGTTGTTCTTCTCTGGGCGTGCCCAGCCTTCGCCCGCTCCAAGAACCGCTCCTCGATTCATCAAAGCGTCGCACCATTGGAGATGGCGCTGGCGACCAACGACCTCGTTGCCGCTCAGGCGATTGCGACTTCCATCTACCAAGAGGCGACCAAAGCTCCCGCACTCCAATCGTTCGATCCGACCGTCATCATCGACCCGGCGCTGGCGGCGAGAACCGTGGAGTTCACCCGCACCAAAGCAGCTTTTGAGATCGCTCAGAGTTTTTATAATCACGCGCAACTGGATTCTGCAAAGCAGTGGGCGACGACTGCGGCGACGGGCGGCACAATGTCTGAGGAATACGTGCGCCGCGCGACGGTGTTGCTTGGCAACGTCGCGACCGCGATGGACAAAGGCGACGACGCAATGGCCCATTACCTCAGCGTGATCGCGCTCCACAACCTATATCGCGAGCAGCCCGCAGCCTACGCAGGTGTGCTCGAACTGTTGATGCTCCAGAAACAGGACGATCTGGTAGAGCAATGGGTGCGGCACGGCCAGAACAAGTTCGAGGGCTCGGGCGGGTTGGAACTGGAGTTTCTGAAGGCCGCCGCCAAAACGCTCAAGCGACGCAATCATCCCCTGTGGAACGAGCTCGACCAGCAGATTGTTGCCCTGGCGCCCGCCGGTAAGGGAGGCAAACTGCCCGCGCTACGCGAGCTTGCCAGCAACGCCCGCAAGCTTGGCCGTTATGCGGAGGCCGAGACCCATTACGCCGCCATTTGCGCGATGCCTCTGTCGGCGGAAGACATTGTCAACTCTCACCTGTTCCTGGCAGAGTGCCAGCAGAAGCAAGGGAAAGACTACGCGGCCGGCATCCGGAATCTGGAATCCAGAATCCGGTACTTTGCGACTGTGGAGCAAAAGGACTACGGGCATTATCGCCTCGCCAAGTTCTACCAAGGCCAGGGCCGCGACGACCTTGCCCAGGCCAAATACTCGATTCTGATTTCCAGCGGCTCAACAAGCGCCTGGGCCGCCGCCGCGCTGCACCAGCTCGGCGTGCTCAAGGAGAAGCACGGCGATCTGCAGGGCGCGCTCCAGCTTTACCTGCAATACCCGCAACGGTTTACGAAAGACCAGCGGTTGACGGTTCAGTCTTACGCCAGCGCGCTGAATGTGGCTATGGCACTGGGAGATACCAATACCGCCGGGCAGATCGTCGGCAAGGTCGCCAATAGCACGGCGGCAATTCAGGATTACAAGCTGCAGTTGCAACTGGCCTGGTATTGCTTCCACAGACAGGCCAACAAACCGCTGGCGCTGAGTTCTCTTGAGAGAGGGCTGGTGCTGGCACAACGAGCCCTCGGCGTCGCAACCGAACCGCAGCAGCGCTACGCGGTGCATTACCAGGTCCTCAGGCGCCTGTGTGATTTTGGCCAGTACCAGCGTATGCTGGATTACGTCGACGCGAATGCCAGCGATTTTCCGGCCACGGTCTCGGGTCGAGACAAGAATCAATTGCAGTCCTATTGCTACGAGGCCATGGCTCTGAATGCCCTCGGTCATCATCAGGAAGCCGTGACCCTGCTAGGGGAGCTGCTCGATCAGGTGCAAGGGAATACCGACTTGGAGATGGAAGTAATGGAGGACATGGGATTGTTCTATAGTTGGTCCAACGACAGCGCGTCAGCGGCCCAACTGTTTGCGTTGGCGACCCAGACCCATCCCAGCCACCCGTGGGCCAGCATTGGCCGCCTGGAACTGGCTGTACAAGCGTTCAATGGGAAAGATTACGCAGGCGCGCAGAAACTTGCCGATGACATCATCAACGCGCTGCCGGAGAACTCCGACAGGACGTGGATACGCGAACGACATTGGGACGCAGTTTATCTTAGCGGCTGCTGTCTGGATGCCCAAGGCCAGACACAGGAAGGCGCGAAGTTGAAACAATTGGCCATGAGCAAGTTCCCGGCCCTGAACATTCAGGACAGATTGCACGGGCAGGAGGCGCGCTGACATGAGCACATCCAGAACAGATTGCGCTGACAGGAGCGGTGGCAACAGGCAGCGTGCGATGGCGAAGTGGGCGCGAGTGCTGGCCGGCGTATCGATTCTTATTCTGGTGGCATGCCTCATCGGTCACCTGTCAACCTCGTTCGCATGCTCACCACCAGGAGGCCCACCAGGACCCCCGCCACCCACTTGGTCGCTGACGACGATTTACGTGTTCAACCTAAGCATTGACGGTGGGCCGGGAAACATAGGCTGGGGCGCTTTGCAAGGTCCACTGGTGCAGGGCCCCGACGGCAAACTCTACGACATGCTGACCGGGGGTGGAACGAACGATATCTCCGGCAGTTTCTTTCGGATAAGCACGAACGGCGACGTTACAGGCGACTTTACAAACCTGTACGAGTTCTACGGCGCCAATACCTATCCTAACCCTCCGGAGCCCGTCGGACCATCCTCCGGGCTTGTGCTTGGTCGCGACGGCAATTTCTACAACACGTCCATCAATGGAGGGACAAACGGCGTTGGCACGGTGTTTCGGATCAGCACGAACGGCACCTTGGCGAATCTCTACCAATTCTACTATCCCGGCACCTGCACCAACTACACTGGGGACATCCCGCGGGGGCTCGTGCAAGGCACCAACGGCTGTCTCTACGGCGTGACGGAAACTGGAGGCAATGCAACAATTAATGGCCAAGCTAATTCTAATTTTTTCGGCACCGTGTTCCGGATCAGCACGAACGTCAACAACGGCAACTTTACAACCCTGTACTGGTTCACCGGCGAACCTAACGGTGGCGGCGGGCCGGCAGGCCCGCTGACGCTAGGCCTCGACGGCAATTTCTACGGCACGACCGCGGGATGCAAGGCGGATTGCGCTTCTACTAACATAGGAGGCACGGTGTTTCGGATCACTCCGAGCGGCGTCTTTACACAACTGTACGCGTTCACCGGCCCAGCGTTCAGTGGAGGGGACATAGGGATTCTTCCACCAGCCAGGCTTGTGCAGGGCAGCGGCGGCAATTTATATGGCGTAACCGCGTATGGAGGAATCCAAATTCCCAGCGAGCAGCATGGCTATGGCACGGTGTTTCAGATCAGCACGAACGGTGTCTTTACAAACCTCCACACGTTCACCGGCGGCAGTGATGGGTACATGCCATGGAGTCCGCTTGTACCGGGCAGCGACGGCAATTTCTACGGCGTGACCACCTCCGGCGGGATTCTCAGGAACTCCATCCAGGGGAGCGGGAACGGCACGGTGTTTCAGATCGACCCGTACGGCGCCTTTAGCACCATCTACTCGTTCACCAACGGCCTTGATGGGGCTAACCCAGTCGGCGGGCTGGTGCAGGGTAGCGACGGCAATCTCTACGGTCTGACTCAAAACTATGCACCAAACTATTGGGCCCGTGGTCCCGTTGAGAATCCCAGTGGTACCATTTTCAGGCTCAACGTTACTGGAGACACGCGGCCGAATCAAATCAGCGGGATTTCGGGCGTGAATTGCAACGTCATCGCCACCGTTCGCTCCGTCGTAGGCGAAACCTATCAATTGCAATACCAGAATACCTTATGGAAGTTTGTCAATGCCACCGACCCCGGTGCCTCGGTGACCAACAGCCCCGGCGGGCCGATCAACTTGACGCTAATGAAAGTTGCGAGCACCACGCGATCCAACCGGGTTCAAGTGTCCATCTGCGGGACCAACAACTACTGGTACAGTGACCCGGTGGAGTACGTAGGCTGCGACTGTAACAAATGGGGCACCCTTTACGGCAACGCTTACCCCAGCAACGCGGTAGTTTGTGCGGAGTATTGCGAGCTCTGCGTTGGAACCTACGCAGGATGCCTCTCTAACACGGCACCAGCGTACACGGGCGCCGCGTACAGTAATTGTGTGAATGCCTGCAAAGCAGCCTGGCACTAACTGCGCGGTGAATTTCCTTGGACGCGGCCGTCCCGAAGCCCACTTAATGAACTGATGATCCTGCGACAAGCCGCTCGACCAGCGCCAAGGCAATGGGCACGGTGGCAGGTTCCTTGAAGTTTTGCACAAAGCCGGCGAACGCGGCGAACGCGGCGGAGGCGGATTCGTCAGCGTTGTCGCTGAGGGCGCGGATGATCACGTAGGGCACGCCGTTGGCCTCGCACACGCGCGCGATGCCAGCGCTCACCATGTCCACCGCATCGGCGTGGAACGTCTCGCGCAGCCATTTCCGTTTCGCCGTGCTGGCGATAAAACTGTCACCACTGACCAGCCGGCCACGGCGGATGGTCTGTCCGTTATTCCGAGCTTGCCCCAAAGAATTCGGGGTTGGTCGAGGAATCTCATTCGTTACAATGCCTTGTGCCGTTTCGGCCGCAGTGTTCTGCAACGCCTCGCACTTTTGCCGATACTCTTCTGCATTCTGCCTCCGATCTTCTGCCCCCGTTGGCGACGAGGTCAGCTTTTCCTTTGCCTCAAATCCCTCCGGCGTCTCCTTGCCTTCCTGATGATTCACCACGTCCGTTGCGATGAAAATGTCGCCAATTCGTCCTCGCGCGTCGCTCTTCCCGCTTCCCGCTTCTCTGTCCGCAAGATTGCCCGCCACGCCGATGGAGATGACCCGATCGATCTTGTACCGCGTCAGCAACGCTTGCGTAACCATGGCCGAATTTAGGTTCCCCGCGCCGGTGCGGACGATGTACAGTTTCTCACCCTTGTGGTAGCCGATGGGAACTTTGTGTTGCGCAAGTTCGACGGACTGGCCGACGATTTTGATTTCTCTGCAAAGCGTGCTTTGTTCGGACGGCAGCGCGACAAGGACGGCGGTGTCGGCGCGAAGTAACGAGGCCGCGAAAAGGGACGAAGCGACGATGGCGGCAGTTGCTTTCAAGCTATCAACCAACATTTCCCATATGACTTATGCCCCGCGACTATCGCCGACCACTCAGTCTCATTGACCAACATAGTATCATCTCTGCCGGTGCCATCAAGCCTTTTGCCGCGTCCTTCTTTCTTCCAATCCTGATTTCGTGATACAGTCCGCGGCATGTCGCGGCGACGGACAGGCAAGATTGTGCGCATGGGCAACTGGCTGGCGCTGGCGTTGGTGCTGGGAGCGATCGGTTCGGCTGCGTTTGTGTATGTGCGCTGGTTGTGCCGGGAACGGATTTGCAGCAAACTGATTGCGGAGATCGCGCCGGAGCATGGCGTGGACGAGTTTCTCGTCAAGGCCGTGGTGCGTCAGGAGAGCAACTTTGATCCGTTCGCCTTCAGTTCCAAGGGCGCCATCGGGTTGATGCAGGTGATGCCCGGAACCGGCAAGGAATGGGCGCTGACCACCGGGCAGAAACATTTTGTGAAGGATTCCCTCTGGACGCCGCGGATTAACGTCGAGGTGGGCACATGGTATTTGGCGCGGTCGCTGGCGTACTGGCGCGCGCAAGGCGTGGACGATCCCGTGCCATTCGCGCTCGCGGAATACAACGCCGGACCGGGGATGGCGCAACATTGGCGAGCGGCGACTACTGCGGAATTCATGAGTAACATCAGTTACCCCGGCGTGCGCCGCTATATCGAGCGGGTTACCGGATATTACGAAGACTACAAGGATCGCAGCCCGGCTTTAGAGCCGCAAACAAACCCACCCCCGGCAGGAATCCAGTTGTAGTATTCAGGGGCGGGAACGCTTGGCTTACAAAAAAGAAGAGATTGCTCGTGAACAGAGACGGTGACCTCTCGGGGAGGCCTGGTGAGGCTAGGAGAAGCAGGCCACCGTCAGTAGGCGTTCACGAGCAATCACAACCTTCTCGTTGCATTCTCAACCCTCACCATATTCGACCCTTTGCGCCTCGTTATGTTCAATTTACCCCCAAAAAATATTGCGTAAACGCCGGCACGAAGTGGCGGGCGAAACTGGGCGTATCCTGGTACTGCCGCTGTTGATTTAGCATGTGTATGGTAGGGGGCAGCCCGGCGGTCTGCCCGAACACCCGGAACGGCGCGCCCGGCGGTCGCGCCCCACCACGGCTGCGAACTCGCCCTGAAGAATTCGGGGTGAGATTCGCGGCTACAATCCGGTGGCAGTAACGAGATGCGCCGCGCAAAGTTTTTCCATTGCCGGAAACGGGGTGCAACAAGCGTTGTTGTGGAAGTTTTGCTGCGATTCCGTAGTCAACGGCGCCGGGCAGACAGCCTGCGGTTTTTGGTGCGGGAATCGACGGCCAGGCGGGTCTTGAACTTCGCCAGGCGGCCTTGCAGTGTCGGGTTGCTCAACGCCAGAATCTCCACGGCCAGCAGCCCGGCATTCTTCGCGCCATCGATGGAGACCGTGGCCACCGGCACGCCCGACGGCATTTGCGCGATGGACAGCAACGAATCAAGGCCCCTCAACGCCTTGGTCCCGATTGGCACGCCGATTACAGGCAGCATCGTGGACGCCGCAATCACCCCAGGCAGGTGCGCGGCGCCGCCCGCGCCGGCGATGAGGACACGCAGTCCGCGTTTGGCGGCGGCGCGCGCGTACTTCGCCACGTCATCCGGCGTGCGGTGCGCCGACGTCACGCGGACCTCGCGCGGCACGCCGAACTCTGCGCACACGTCGTCGGCGGCTTTCATCGTCGGCCAATCGGAATCGCTGCCCATGACGATGCCCACCAATGGTTTGCTCGGGGTTTTCATTGTTGGGTTCCTCGTTTCGTGAGGGTTCACTCAGAGAGAGCCTGCAAAACACGCTCCAGTTCAAGTCTTTTGTTTTCGCGCACCGCGTCGTCGGCCCCGGCCGGGACGTAGATCGGCTGACCGAGCCGGACCACGCACCGGGAAAAGGGCAGGGGAATCATGAAATTATCCCAACTTTTCAGCGTGATTTTGCGCGATAGCACACAGGAGAGCGGCGCGATCGGATTCTGCGTCAGTTGCGCCAGGCCGATGACGCCGGGCTGGACGCGGTATTTCGGGCCGCGCGGTCCATCGGGCGTGATCCCCGCGTCGTAGCCTTGCCGGATCAGGCGTGTGACCTCACGCATTGCCTGAGGGCCGCGACGACTGGTGGAGCCGCGGACGCAGACCATGTTGAACCGTGTCAACACCTGCTCCAGTTTTTCGCCATCCTTGCTGGCGCTGACCAGGGCGGCCATAGTCCGCTTGGGACAGTATTTGCGGTAGATGTAGGGCACCAGGAAAAGGCGGTTGTGCCAAAACGCGAGCAGGAAAGGATGATTAGGCGGATTGGTAAACAAACCTGCCGGATCTTCCATTCGCCAGCGCAACGTGCCGCCGATAACGCTTACCAGAACGTGGAGCAACCACCCAAAAAGAAAGTAGAGTACTGAAGGAGCGGGGCGGTGGGGTGCTGAAGAATCGAGCTTCTGGCCGTTGTCCATTGGGGAGACCCCTTTCGTTCCAGTGCTTAATACCCTGCGAGAAGGATTGGTTCGACCAGGCGGTCGTATTCCCCAATTTGCTTCCCTCGCAACGAGCGCAAGTCAACTACCGCGCCATAGCTGATGAACACCTCGAAAAAGTACTCATAATTCAGACTCCAGTAAACCATAGCACAAGACATTGGTACACTCTTGCCTTCAATCAAGAAGCGCACCCGTCTACCTGGCACTACCCGATTTGCCGGCCTTGGCAGTGTAGAGTGCCAGGCGCTCGGCCGCAAATGCTTTGTCACCGATCAGCACGATAACCGGCATCGTGACCCAGTCCTCCGACGACTTCAGTGCGTTCGTATTCACCAAACCATAATCCGCCCACTGTGTTTGCCATGAACCCTTCGCCAGTTTGGCTCTAAAAGCCCAGTGCTTCGTCTTCTTGTTGTAGGCCAGCTTGCAGCTTCCATAATGGCCCACGCCTTTCCCCTTGCCTTTTGCGTCCAAGTTGAACGTCATGTTCGTCGTGCCGCCTATGTCCAGCGTGACGACCTTGTTCGTCAGATTGTAGCCCGACCCGAGATCCAGCGCGGCAGTTAGACTGCAACTATCGGAGTTGGTCTCGGCGAAGTTCAACTTCACCCACAGCTTGGTGACGGTCAGTTCGCAGGCGACCACCACAGTCAAATTACTGCTCGCCGTCGCTTGCGCATTGGAGACGGTCACGTTTGCCGTGTATGTCCCGCAGTTGGTGGTGTAGGCATGGCCTGCGATATTCGTTGTCAGCCAACCACCGATCGTGCCGTCGCCAAACGACCATTGATAACTCAGCGAGTTGCCAACCGCGCCCACCATGAACACATTCGTATCGCCCGCCGCGACGACCGCCAGATCGCCAATTTGCAACAGCGCGTTCGTCACTACCGGCGGTGAGACGATCACCGGTGCGCAGCCGCCTGCCTGATTCACTGTGAACGTCTGACCGTCAACCGCGATCGTCCCGCTACGCGCAATACAGTTACCGGTGTTGTCGTCCACGGTATAACTCACCGTCCCGTTACCCGTCCCACCACTGCTGGTGTGCAACCAGTTGGTGCTGCTGACCGTAGTCCAACTGCAACCGGCTCCCGCAGTCACACCAACACTGCCGCTGAAGGCGCTGGCGGCCACGTTGGTGCTGGCTGACGACAGCGCGTAGCTGCCGCTGCCAGCCGCCTGATTCACTGTGAACGTCTGACCGCCGACCGCGATCGTCCCGCTACGCGCAATACAGTTACCGGTGTTGTCGTCCACGGTATAACCCACCGTCCCGTTACCCGTCCCACCACTGCTGGTGTGAAGCCAGTTTGTGCTGCTGACCGCAGTCCAACTGCAACCGGCTCCCGCAGTCACACCAACACTGCCGCTGAAGGCGCTGGCGGCCACGTTGGTGCTGGCTGACGACAGCGCA
>Ga0182027_10002605_pt1 | contig 29120 bp, 22 predicted proteins | sample 712E1DmetaG_FD_121300 | JGI IMG/M metagenome (GOLD analysis project Ga0182027, IMG submission 121300) | Permafrost microbial communities from Stordalen Mire, Sweden - 712E1D metaG (Illumina Assembly) | ecosystem: Environmental > Terrestrial > Soil > Wetlands > Permafrost | place: Sweden...
AAGGAGGTATCGCCGGAGTTTCTGGCGCGGCAAAAGCAGCTCGTTGCGCAGCACGTGGAAAAGGCCGACATCGTAATCACCACCGCCCAGGTTTCGGGCAAAAAGGCGCCCGTGCTTGTCACAATGGATACGGTGGAGCGCATGCGACCGGGATCGGTGATTGTCGACATGGCCGTGGAACAGGGCGGCAACTGCGAAGGCAGTGAACTTGACAAAGTGGTTGTGAAGCACGGCGTCACTATCATTGGAGAATCGAACCTCCCTGGACTTCTTCCGCGTACGGCAAGCGACCTGTATGCACGCAACGCGGAGGCCTTCCTTACCCATGTGGCAACAAAAAACGGGTTTGCCTGGGACATGTCGGATGAAATCACAAAGGGGTCGCTTATTACGCACCAGGGCAAAGCGGTGCATCCGGGTTGCGAACCCGCAAAGCCCTGAAGTCAAACCGGCGCCACGCACAAGGAGAGGCAACAGTGGAACAGCTTATCGCCTTTGCAGGATCAAACATCCAGATGGTTTACATCCTGATACTCTCGGTTTTCCTGGGAGTCGTGGTGATAGGGGGCGTGCCGAGCGTACTGCACACGCCGCTCATGTCGGGAGCCAACGCCATACACGGCGTGGTGGTTGTGGGCGCCATCATCGTGGTGCTCAAAACCGATTCGACAAACTATGCAGCTCTGTGCCTGGGGTTCCTGGCCGTGGTGCTCGGAACCCTCAACGTGGTCGGCGGATTCGCGGTTACGGATAGGATGCTGGAAATGTTTAGACCCAAGAAGCGGCGCGCGCCATGATGCATACAGACGGCTACGTGCTTGACTTGTGTTACCTTGTCTCTTCGGTTACGTTTATTGCCGGCCTCAGGATGATGAGCAGCCCGAAAACCGCGCGAAACGGCAACCTCATAGCGGCGGCCGGAATGTTGCTCGCGGTTGCCGCCACGCTGCTTTTGTCCGGCGACCACGCTTCGAGTGAGGTGCTGAAACTCGCGATTATCATAGCAGGCATAACTCTGGGCGGCGTTGCAGGCTGGATCGTTGCGCGCTCGGTGAAAATGACTGCCATGCCGCAACTGGTATCGCTCTTTAATGGCATGGGCGGAGGCTGCGCCGCCATCATCGGCCTCTTGGAATTCGGCCACAAAGGCGGCGACGCCGCGGCACGCTCGGTTGTCGCGGCAGGAATGATCATCGGAGGCGTATCCTTTGCGGGCAGCGTCATCGCGTTCCTCAAGCTGAGCGGCGCCATTAAGCGTCCTTTCCGCATGCCCGGTTACAACATTGTCAATGGAGCCGTGCTCGCCGGCGTGCTGGTTGCGGCGGGACTGGCGGTAGTGGCGGCCACCAGCGCTCCGGCATATATTGCGCTTGCCGTTGCCGCGCTGTATGGCGTGCTGTTCGTGCTGCCGATCGGAGGCGCCGACATGCCGGTGGTGATTTCGCTTCTCAATTCGTTTACAGGACTCGCCGTGGCGTTTTCGGGCCTCGGCTACAACAACCAGGCGATGCTTACCGGCGGCGTTCTAGTGGGAGCGGCCGGTACCTTCCTCACCATTATTATGTGTAAAGCGATGAACAGGTCGCTTGTGAACGTCGTGTTCGGCGCGTTCGGCTCTCCGGTCGCCGCTGCCGCAGCAGGCACGTCCATCAAGGGTTCGGTGAAGGACATTTCCGTTTCCGATGCGGCAGTCCTTCTGAACTATGCATCAAAAGTGATTATCGTCCCCGGATACGGGCTGGCCGTTGCCCAGGCCCAGCACGCTGTGCACGAACTCGAAACCGCGCTGGCGGCAAAAGGCGTGAACGTCTCCTATGCCATTCACCCGGTGGCGGGACGCATGCCCGGGCACATGAACGTGCTTTTGGCCGAAGCAAATGTGGACTACGACAAGCTTCTGGACATGGAGAGCGCGAATCCGCAATTTGCGACAACCGACGTTGCCCTGGTGGTGGGCGCAAACGACGTGGTCAATCCCGCCGCCAGGAACACCGCATCCTCCCCCATTTATGGAATGCCTATTTTGGATGTCGAAAGCGCCCGCAATATCATTATTGTCAAGCGCAGCATGAACACGGGATATGCAGGCATCGAAAACGAACTCTTCTACAATGCCAAGGCAAGCATGCTGTTCGGCGATGCAAAGCAAGTGCTTGCCGGGTTGATTGCGGAACTGAAGAAGATATGAGCCGAATCAAGGAGAGACTGCTGTCTGCGAGATGATATCCGCACCGAAACACCTCCGCGAATTCCGGCCGAAACACCTCCTCACGCCCGTCCTCGCCGCTTTGCGCCGCCATAATTTCCAAATGACGGCGGAGCGGATCGTATTTTTCCAAGGCAGCCGGGTCCAATTCTTGAACGACGCCGGCGCTGCCCACGGAAACGTGACCGGGATAAACTATGCTCTCCGATGATGACCTGAAGGTTATCCTAAGCTATTTGTCGGCGGTCGCCGGGAAAACCGTACGGTCGGCCGACGATCTCTTGGCGATGGGAACAGAACCTTTCCTTGACTTGACAGAGAAGATTCCCGACGAGGCGCTTCCCATTGTCGTCTCCCTGTTCAAAAGCACGCTGCATGGCCGGGAGTTGTTCATCAAGCTCACCGGAGATCCCGACGAGCCCCCGGGAAAGAAGGCCGCGGCATTTTTCAAGCGTTACAGTAACCTCGTGCTGGCCCAGGAAGATACAACGGCGAATTTCAATCCGCTGCTTCTCTACCTGCCCCCCGAAAGTTTCGACGACCTTGCATTTATACAATCTCGACAATCCTTTTTTCTTCGGCAAACCGTTGACACGATCAACGAATTTCTCAAAACTGCCTGCCGGTGTACGGATATATTTGGTCCCGGCCAGCAGGAGGAAGCTTGGATATGGTACTGGAATTATCTGCTCAGGAGATGAGCACGCTCCCGGGAAGCGGAGCACGCACGGGTGAATCCACCGAAAGCGGCACACTCACGGAGGTTCGGCTCAGCAGCAAGGTGGTGCTGTTCGACGACGAAGAACACTCGTACGATTATGTCGTCGAGATGCTCACGCACTGTTGCGAAATGAGCCGGGAGGCGGCCTTTCGCTGCGCCTTCGAAGTCGACATGACGGGCCGGACAATCGTCTTCCACGGCGATTTTGACGAATGCAAAACGGTGTGCGATAAAATCCTCACCTATGGTCCCGACCACCGTCTTCCCCAAAGCATGAGTTCCATGAATGCGGAAGTGCAGCACTAGCGGTCGGTAGCAATTCTGACAACCATATCTTCTCAAGGCAGCTGGAAATGAAGCACCCTTCTCAGGAACAATGTTTTGACCGGGATTACTATACGCGGTTTTACCTGAATTGCGATACGAGAATACGGGACGAAAAGCACATTCCCGAACTTGCCGGTTTTGTTTTCGGCGATCTGCGCTACCTGCACCTGCCTATTCGAACGGTTCTGGACGTGGGTTGCGGCCTCGGGGAATGGAGAACCGCCCTGTCGGATCGCTTTCCAAAGGCTCGATTCCAAGGCATCGAAGGCAGTGATTACCTGTGCCGGGAGTTCGGGTGGAAGAAAGGCTCAGCGGTTGATTTCAGGTTATCAAAGACCTATGATTTTGTCATATGCCAAAGCGTCCTGCAATACCTGAATGATCACGACGCAAAAAGGTCGCTTGGAAACCTTGCGCGTCATTGTCATGGCGCGCTCTACCTGGAAGTGGTGACAACAAAGGACTGGCGCCGTCATTGCGACAGGAAAGCGACGGACGGGATGATCCATTTGCGGTCCGGGTCATGGTACCGGAAAGAATTGCGGCGCTATTTTCGGACCATCGGCGGCGGGCTGTTCCTTGCCAGGAAAGCACCGGCGGTATTATGGGAGTTGGAAGAAAATTGACCAGCGTCTGCACAGCAACACTTGCTGTTTCGAAAAGCCATTGCTTTCCGGCGCAATTAAATATGTATTGAAATGTAGCAATTGATGAATTATGATACATAATGTGGCACTGGACGAGCGGTTGCGAGGATTTGTTTTGGAGAGACTGCGGGCCTTTCGAAAATAGGCCTGCCGAGAGCACCTCCGGCGTCTTGATCCCCCTGCCCGACCGTGCCGCCGCAAAATCCTAACGGCCAATGCTCAATCGCCAAAAATCACCTTTTTTTCCAAGATTCCCACCCCGTAGGTCGAGATATATACGCCGGATTTCCTGATTGAGACTTTGTCAATACGCCGGCCGGATAGGTCGTAGAGCTTCATTGACGAAGACGCCTTGCCAGAAACAACAATCTTTGATCGAATTGGGGACTTTGTTCCGCCACTAATCCTTGGCCCGATCAATACAACAGAGTCCCTGGCACCATTGTTGGGTACAAAAATAGCCTTGAGAATACATTGGTCATTGTAGCTGTTGGCTTGAACACCAACACAACCAAGGCATTCACCGACCTGAACATTTTTCAACATTAGTGAATCGTGAGGAGCAATTGTAAGATAACTCGAATAACACCCCCACACTTTTGTTGCGATGTAAACACTGTCAGTTGTTGTTTTCAAAGGCGAAATAACATCCACGCAAAAGGCGACATGGGCAGGGTCCTGAAACGCTATATCACTGCAAATTACAAGTGGTGATAATTTGTAGATGTAAATAGAGTCAACATAGACGGTTTCAATGGCGCTCGTATTTTTGATGGTAAAGCACGCTGTCGTGTCACCCTGGGGACCTGCGGAAAAAACCGTATCAACGTTGATTTCAATTCCCCAGCATTGCCAGGCGAGCGCCAAGGAAAGGAAAGGCCATAAGCAACCTATTTTCATGGTTACACCTTTGTAACGAATGGAATATCACCCGCTAGAATAATATACTGTCAACCCCGTGCTTTACAACCCCCTTCGACAGAAAGTGTTTTCTGCCAGAAACCACCCGCTCCCTCCCTGCCGAGCACACGCACAAAAAAACAAGGCATCCTTTCGGATGCCTTGTTTGCCGAACCGATAAAGAAAAACCTACCGTACCAGCAGAACCTGCCTCACAAAGGATCCGCCGTTCACGTCAAGTCGGACGAAGCAAATCCCGTTGCTCAATTCCTGACCCTATCCATGAGGCGCATTTGCCGATTTTCACGGAAAACTTGGCTCTTTTCTCGCCTCATGACGTGCGATCCTCAGTATGTACCCCGGTATGTATATTGAATATTCGTAACGGCCGGGAAACGGACTCAATTCCACTCTTTGGATTGCCCTAGGATGCTCAACCTTCATTTTGCCCCTTCCGCAAACCTTCTGGTCCCCGAACTGCTCATGCGAATTCGTTCCGTTTGGACCGACCCCTTTTGCCCGCCCAAGCTCCTTGTGCCAAGCCCTGCACTCGGTAAATGGCTGCACCTCCGCCTGGCGGATTGCGATGTCCCGGATAAAAACGGACGTGCGCTTGCGTTGGGGTGTACCGCCAACCTTGAGATGCTTACGCTTGAACGCTTTCTATGGAACGTACTTGCACCATCGGATAACATGCGGCGCATGGATGTGGCGGTGATGCGGCAGGTGATTTGCGCATTATTGACGCCCGGATTGATTTCGGAGAGCTCCTACAAATCGGTCAGAGCATACCTCACGCAACCGGACGCGACCATTGACCCGGTCAAACGGATTCAACTGGCGTCCCAAATTGCGCGCCAGTTCCAGGAATACGAGTTCAACCGGCCAAGCGTGTGGGACGACGCCGTTCGCTGGTGGCGGCTCGACGGTATTGACGCCACATGGCTCAAGAACCGGATGTATTCCGGCGACGACACCGGCAATGAGCTCTGGCAGAAAGACCTCTACTGCAGAACGCTCAATTATTTCGGCAATGGCGGCGCATCCGATACTATCCGCCATATTTCTCTGCCTCACCTCTATCGGCTCCGGCGCGAAAAGGGAATGGAAAACGGTACAGCATGGACAGTGTCTCCGGACAACATCTTCCTTTTCGGGGTATCAAAGGTCAGCCATTTTCACCGGAATACGCTCGTGGAAATTTCCCAGATGCCCGGGATGGAAATGCATGTGTTTCTTACCAATCCCTGCGCCGAATTCTGGGAGGATGTTGACACACGGCGAAACCGCGGCAGACTTCGCCGGGCATGGAAAAGTGATTCCGAAAAAGAGGACGCAGGCATTGCTCCCCGAAGTCCGGACGATTACAGGAAGGAGGAACTGAGGGATATCGCCCAACCGCCGCCCTCCCGCGACCATTCGCTGCTCGAGCTGTGGGGAAATGCCGGTAAAGCGAACATCTTTCTCTGGTGTGCGAGGGCGCAGTGGAATTTCGAATATTATGGTCCCGGCTGGGTAGACAAAGAAGACAATCCCGGCTCATTGCTTAGGGCAATCCAGTATTCGCTCCTGCGATGTCACGATGAACTCGCATACTTCCAAAAGGCCGACGCATCACTCCTGGTACTTGCCTGCCCTGATCCGGCGCGCGAAGTTGAGGAACTGCGGGAGCACGTCCTCGACCTGGTGAAAAGCAACACTGTTGGGCATTTGAATGACATCGTCGTCTATCTTCCCGACCCCGGCACCTATGTGTCGCATATCCACCGGGTTTTCGGATCACTACCGCAAAGTGACCCCGGATACATTCCCTACTCGGTACTGGCCGCGCCGGGCAGCGACAGCCTTTTTGCGCAGGGTATGAGCACACTCCTGGAAATTCTCGAAGGACGTTTTGACCGGGCCCGCATTTTCGTTCTCCTGCGCAACCCGATTGCCCAATGCGCTCGGAAGATTTTTCCCGAGGATGTCGTCGTCTGGGAAGGGTGGGCGGAAGAACTCGGCATCTTCCGCGGCTACAACCGCCAGCACCGCCGGCACATGGGTGATCTCGGGCAAACCGCTACCGATGCCCACACCTTCGAATTCGGTATGGCACGGTTGCTTCTTGGTAATCTGGCCGCTGGTCCGGTTGACATGAAATATAGGATACCTGCAGCCGACGGCGAACCGCCGACAGTGCCCGTTCCCGCGTTCCGGGATTTCGACACCTCCGACGCCGACAGCGTTGAAACCTTCTGCAGCCAGGTTGAGGACCTGTACAAAGCCGCCGAGCTGCTGGTCGCGCAGAAGTCGTTGTCTGCATCTGTTGATATCATCACCGGGCTGGTGTGGGACTGGTTCGGTACTGTTCCGGACGACAAGACGGGCACTATGGCTGCCGAAGGCAGGGTACGCAATGATTTTCTCGAAGCAATTTCTGCAATTAAAATGCAGGACGAGATTGCAAATCGAGGCGAAGGGGCCGGGCTCAAGGAATTCCTTGCCTTGGTGAGCGCGTGCTTGCCTCAAGAACTTCCCGCAGGATCAAGGGCATGGACCGGCGGCATCACGTTTGTTCCCCTGCGACCGGCAATGATTGTTCCGCACAGGGTGATTTTCGCGCTGGGGCTTGACGCAACGGCATTTCCCGGCACAAACGACAAACCCGGATGGGATCTGCTGTCTCAAAAACGCATTGTGGGAGATTCGGATCCTGTTCGCGATAACCGCTTTGCATTCCTCGAGCTGTTGCATGCGGCGCAGGAACGCCTTATTCTCTCTTTCCGCGCGCGCAACATGCAGAAAGAAGAGGAACTGCAGCCGTCAAGCGTCATCCTTGAGCTGGAGTCGTATCTCAAGGCTCAAGGATTAATGGCACAGACGGGCGCCTCGAATGAGGATCGCTGCACGATACGGCGCAACATCCCATGGATTGTCCGCGAGTCCCTGGATGAACTTTTGACAACGGAACGCTCCGCGGGAAGCTGGGACCCTTCCGAAGTCCGCCTTGCCCGCATTGAGCGGCAGGCCGGGGCGCATAAGGCAAAATACCGCTATGGAACCGCTATCGTGACAAAGGAGAATACCTCGCAGGATCGTCTGCGCACCACCATTAACGACCTGCGCACGTTTTTTGCCAACCCCCTTGAATACCACCTGTCAAGAACGCTGGGCATCGAGATCGACCAACGGCCTGCCACCATGGGCGCTACCGACGAGCCGCTGCAGTCTGGCCCGCTGGAAATGTCCATTTTGCAGAAAGCAATCTGGACCGAACTGCTTCTCCTGGTTTTCCCGGAGGATCAAAAGGGCGCCTGTACCGACCCGGCCTCCCTGGGTGACAAGGCGGAAGAAGTCGCCCGAGAGGTTCACGCCAGGTACGTTGTGAACGGCGGCTCACCCGAGGCCCAGCTTTGCACAATGGAGGAGCGGTTTCTTATCAACTGGGCGCGCGATTGCGCGGCCGCCACCCTGGATTTACGCACCACGTTCGGCAACCATGCAATGGTTCGGAACGTCGACGTGTCGCTTAAGCGGCCGGGGGTGGCCGGTCAATTGACGGTTGACATGGAAACCGGCAGTGAATGCATTGTTGAGTGCAGGCATGGAATGACGCTTGTGCCGCGCGGCGGCACGGGAGAGATCGGCATTCTCAGCATCAAGAAAGAAGGGAAAGCGTACGAAAATCCGGACCTCTGGTTGGCCGGAGCCATACAATGGCTCGCCGACGCCAAAATCGGCTCGCGCTTCGACATCACGCTTGTCCAGTTGAACCGCGGGGATGGGAAGACGACGTTTGCCAGAATGAAAAAGCAATGCGCCGGCCGCCGTGATGTGGAACACTGGCTTCGCGGTTTGATCCGGTCGATGCTGATCGAGCGCTGCTGCGATCACCTCCCATTCGCAATAGTCCAGGAACTGTGCGAACGGGGCAACGACAACAAACTCGATTTGACCAAATTGACCAGAGATAACATCGAGGACCAACTCGCCAGGGAACATCCCCCTTATCATTGCTACCTGGAGGCCTTTGCGCTCGTGGATGCGCGCATCCCGGAGGTAGGTAACGAAGAATTGCAAGAGCGCGCACGCGCACGCTTCGGGCCGATGCTGGAGGGTTGGATCCATGAGTAACGTCATCATCATTGCGAAACCGGAGGATATCGACCTCGGCCGCCACGGCGTGATCGAAGCCCACGCTGGTACAGGCAAGACCTATACCATCGTGGAAATGGTGCTGAGGATTCTCGAACAGACCGTTACGGACGAGAAACATGCCGAACGCTCCGTGCACATTCGGGAAGTTCTGCTGGTCACCTTCACGGAAAAAGCCGCCGGAGATCTCAGGAAACGGATCCGGGAAGGGCTGGAGAACCGGATACGGACGTTTCACAAAGACAGCACGGAAACAGGCACCGAGTTGAGGAAGCACCTCGAAGACTGCCTCAATAACATCCACGAGTCCTTTATCGGCACCATTCACGGAGTGTGCCTGCGCCTGCTCCAGACGTGGCCGTTCGAAACCGGCGTGCATTTCAAAACGGAGATCGCGGATGACTCCGAAGGGCTGGCGGAGGCACTGCGGGCATCAATGCGCTCCGACTGGCAGGACCCGGACAACAAGATTATCTGGGCTTTGGAGCGCATGCAGGAACAGGGAATGCGGCTGGAGGAAGAGCACTTCACCCTTGTCACCAAAATTGCGGAGCAACTTCTTGACAAAGACAATACAGTCCTTGACAGGAGAACATGCGGGAATTTCAGGTTGACAGGCCTCGTGCAACTATTTGAAAAGGAATGCCGCGCTTCCCTTCCCGAATTCATGGGCTCTGTAGAGAGGCTCCAAAAATTCCTCGACGGCTTTGCTCCCCCCGATGCTTTTCATGAGAATGCAAAAATCGCCATCACCTCTGTCAAAGCCTGGGCAGAACAAATCATTGCCGGAACACTGCCGATTAATGTAAAGACCGTGGCCTCTCTTTCCAAATACAAAAAGCCTGACAAAAACGGAGTATTGAGATCCACCAACATTTGTGACGCCGTGTTTAAGAAAACAAGGCCCGGCTACGAACTGGACTGTTTATTGCAGACGGTACAGAGTCACCGGTGCATCACGTCATTATGCACAATCCGCAACGCCCTTTGTCTCACCCTGCTCTGTGACGCCGCAGAACTTCTCCGCGACCGGTGGATCCGCACAAAACAGGAAAAAGGCCTTATCTCTTTTCAAGACATGCTCCGCCTGATGCACAACGCGGTAACCGACAATCCCGTTTTCTGCGCCAAACTTCGCCAGCGGCTGCGCTTCGGCATCATCGACGAGTTTCAGGACACAAGCATGCTGCAATGGGGAATTTTCAACCGAATATTCCTTGAAACGCCGGACGAAAACGGTCCGAGGCTTTTTATCGTCGGCGATCCCAAACAGTCGATTTACTCATTCCAGGGCGCCGATGTGCAAAGCTATCTTGACGCGAAAATCGCCATTGAAAAGAAGAAAGGCCAGGTGTATGGCCTGATAAACAACTACCGGTCCCTTCCCGAAACTATTGACGGATGCAATACAATTTTCAAAAGGGATACGGACGGCGAAGACTGGTTTGCATTTGACGAAACTGCTGCGGGAGAGGAAAAGATATCGTATCCTTCCGAGGGTGAAGGCGGCGCGCTCGCGCAGGCTCCGGCGGAGCGCACGCACAAGCCCAACCACCGGTTACAGGACAAGCCGGTGCAAATCATGGATTTCACGGGAAACGCAGCCCAACGGCGTCCCGCCATGGCCGCGCGGGCAAGCACGGTCATCAGATCCCTTAAGGGAAAAACCATTTCGATTCCGAAAGGAACGGGTTGGGCGGACATCACTCTCGATTACAAGGATTTTGCGGTCATCGTTGAATCACACACCCTTGCCGGATTTTTTCTGGAACAATTCCAGAAGGGCGGCATCCCTGCTGTCAAGTACAAGATGGAAGGCGTGTTCCAATCGCCCCTGGCGCTGGACCTGCATGCGCTGCTTCGCGCGATCATCCGTCCCACCGGCGAGGGGGCACCCCGGCTTGCCGCCCTGCTTACAAGGTTTTTCAATCGCCATCCGGGTACGGTCGATCCGGAAAAGGACCTTGAACCCTGTTTGAATCCCTTCGGGAATTGTGGACATGGCGACGCCTGCATCTCACACGCATTGGAGGAATGGACCTATCTCACGTCAAGGCATCTCTGGTCCCGTCTTTTTAGAAGCATTCTTGAACGTACGTCGATACGCGAGCGGCTTGTCCGCCTTGCGGACGGGCAGCGCCATTTGGCCGATCTTCGGCAGGTGAGCGACTATTGCCTCGAAAAGCTGTATCGCGGCAACTTGAGCCTCGAACAGCTTGTGGAGCACCTGGGCCGGTTGCTTGCGGAAGAAGAATCCGCGGGCCGGGACAAGAACCTGTTTATGCTTTCGACAGACAAATCGAGCGTGCGGGTGCTCACCATGCATGCCGCAAAGGGGCTGGAGTTTCCTGTTGTCTTCGTGGCAACCCTGGGTTCCAGGAATGTTCGCAGCGGAGCGAATGCGCTCTCCTGGGTGGGAGACGATCGAAAGAGTCATGTTGTCCCCTATTTGAAAATTGAAGAGACCAGGATTCCTTCGGCCGGACAAATCACGCCTCACGACAGAATCCTGACCCAGGCAATGCGGGAGCGCAGGCGCCTTCTTTATGTTGCGCTTACCCGGGCGCAGGCAATGCTGTTTGTGCCTGCGCACCTCAGGGAATTCAAAATGAGCGGCAACGGCGATCTCGCCGGATACGAACTCCTCGACAACAAACAAAGATCCGACAACGACCTCACTCCCCGCCTTCTCCGGCTGTTCAATAAACCAAGTGCCGACAGGATGAATATCGCACTGTTTGATCATAACCGCTGGAACGGCGGCCCCGCCCAAGCGACCAACGAGACCGACGACCATCTTGACCCTGCGTGGGCAATTCCGTCCGAAGCCCGAAAGGCTTCGGACGGAATTGCAAAACAGATTCAGGCGCTCAACCTGCACGGTCGAATCTCTTGGCAGACAAGTTATTCGGAGCTCAGCCGCGAAGCCGATTCCGACCGCGCCATTGACCACAGCGATGAAGGAAACGAAGCCCCTGGAGACAAGTTCAGGCAGCGCCCTCTCCTTCCGGGCGGCGCACAGACCGGAGATGCGCTTCATTTGGCACTCGAGGAGATCGTGAGTGCGGAGGACATCAAGACGGTGCTGTGCGACAGGCATTCCGTTAATTCCATTGTCGAAAAGTATCTGGACCGCAACGGGGTTCTCAATGGCCTTCGGCATGAAACCGAACGGAACAAGGCTATTGACGCCGGTGTTGATTATGTCAATGGCGCGTTGACAACGTCCCTGCCGCTTCCCGAAGGAGGGACTGTTGCAATTGGCGACCTTGCACGCTCGGCGTGTATTCCGGAAATGGAGTTCTTCCTCGGCGTTTCTCCGCACTGGGTTCACGGGTTTATGGACCTGGTGTTCCGGCTTGAAAACAAGAATGCGAAACACCCGTGGCACTATTTCGTGCTGGACTGGAAAAGCGACCAACTCGATGCGTTCGACCCGCAGAATGTAAAAGCCTGCATCGAGGAGCGCCACTACGACCTTCAGTCGAAAATCTACTGCCATGCTCTCGACACCTATCTCAAAGGATTGCTGGGAGAGACGTATGATCCGGGCAAGAACCTTGGAGGGGCCGTGTATGTGTTTCTGAGAAGTTTTGACGCCCGGCTGCACGAGGGTCAATGCCATGTGTGGACAAGGTCGGCGGATCCGGAAGAAGACTCGAAGTTTGCAAAAGATCAAATACACGACCTGATCATAAAGAAATCCGGCCGCGCTTGACATAAGTGGGGACGCACGATGGAACTGCTGGAAGCTCTGGAAAAATATCTTGTTGAAACCGGACAGATCCACCCGCTGGCACGGCGGCAGGCGAGGCTGCTGTGCCGCTCCGTAGCGGACGAAGGCCTTCACGCGGAAGCGCAGATCTTCCTGCTTCTCAACCTGGCCGCCCTCAACCTGGGAGCGCCTCGTGCGCCAAGAGATTTTCTTCTCAGGCCGCTCACGGAGGAATTCGTCAAGCGGAATGTTGAAGTGTACGAAAAGGAACATCCCGGCAGCAGTCCCGCATGGAAAGACATAATCACCGGTCCGGATGCAGGCACGACGGTCGCGGCAGCGGTGGACGAGGCATTGCGAAATCCCCGGCGTTATGCGCCATTGACAGGACAGGAACCTCTGGCCGAAAACGGCCGATACCCGCTCCTGATCATCGGAAATCGGCAGAATGGCTGCGCGGGATTTTCACGTTACTGGCGCGCAGCCGCCTCCCTGGAAAAGGACCTTTCCAACCGATTGCTGCAGCCGCCTTCGGCGCTATCGGATCAAAAAGCCGCACACGCGATACACGATGTGTTCGCAACCGATTCCGTTCTCGAGGGCACCAAGACATTTCACTATCGTCAGGTCACGGCGGCGGCGCTTGCGCTCCGCACAAATTTCCTGATTGTTTCGGGGGGCCCGGGAACCGGTAAGACCAGCGTGGTTTTGCAGATTCTTCGAGTACTCATGCATGCCTATGGAGAAATAGAGCCGGACCGCATAGTCTTGTGTGCTCCCACCGGCCGGGCAAAAGCCAGATTGGGTGAAAGCGTTGATCGGGGGATAGCTTTGCTGGAGAAGAAAGCCTCCTCCGACAACAGCGGTGGCAGAGCGCGTGACCTGAGCTTGAAAAACCTTGCTCGGAAAACCATCCACGGTCTGCTGGGCACCAGGCCCGACGGCAGCGAAAAATACCATAAAGGCAATTTGCTTTCTTACAAGGTCATTGTGGTGGACGAAGCGAGTATGGTTGACTTGCACCTTTTTTCCGCGCTTGTGGATGCCGCCGCCCCGGATTGCCGGATAGTATTGGTTGGCGACATGCATCAATTGCCCTCGGTGGAAGCCGGCGCAGTACTGGGCGACCTGACCGACCGCTTTGCCGGAATAAGCGGACACCCTACCTTGACAAAGCACACAGCGGACTGGGTGCGAACAATTATTGGCGGCATTCCTGTTGATAACGCAACCAACGGCGCGCCGTCACTTGTTCTATCAACGCCCACCATGACGCAAAAGGCCGGACGCCTGGCAGACCATGCGGTTATCCTCACTCACTCATACCGGTCGACAAAAGAGATCCTGGATGTGAGCGAGCAGGTGAACAACGGCGACGTCGACCATGCCCTGTTGTCCGTTACCGAAAACAATGACGCCTCCGTCGTGACGCTGGACACCGGCGAAGGAGTTAGCCCGATCAAGAACTGGTTGAAGGAGTGGTATTCAAACGAAAAGCTGGAACCGGTAAGAGCCTTGCGGGGGCTTGATCTTGACGCAGTCGAAGACCCGCATCATCACGATCACGCATCAGCGGTTTCCGGGCTGAGCAAGGCATTCGAGGTTTTTGATGCATCGCGCATTCTGACACTGGCCCACGAAGGACAGCGCGGACGGATTTCGATTAACGTGCTGGCAGACAAATTACTGCGTCCCCAATTGGACGAGGGAAACAGAAAAAGTTTTTTTCACGGCCAGCACGTAGTTCTCGGGCAGAACCTCCATGACCTCGATTTGTATAATGGCGATACGGGCTTGGTGGTGGAATCAAAGAACTCGGGACAGAAAGTCGTCTTTCGCCGCGGAGAATGCTATTCGATACATACTCTCGAACGTCTCACAGGACTTGAGCCAGCGTTCGCAATGACCGTGCACAAGGCCCAGGGGTCGGAATTCGACGCCGTGCTGCTGGTTTTACCCGAACACAAAAGCCCGCTGCTCACCAGACAGGTTCTGTATACCGGCCTTACCAGGGCAAAGAAACGGATCCGAATCCTTGGGACCAGGGCGAACTTGCAGGCAGCAATTGACACACGGGAGGAACGGCCGGGCGGAGTGGAACTGTGACGCCCTTGAGGCCTTTTGCAAATTCTTGGAGGTCTGCATGAAACAGGAGACCAAGGTGTGCGTTCTGGCCAGCACGAGTGCCGGCAACTGCACGGTACTATGGAATGAGAGCGTCTCCGTTCTTGTGGATTGCGGGACCGGCGTTTCCTACACCGAAGATGCGCTTGCAAACCTCGGGCTCTCCTTGCAAAGGCTCTCGGCTGTTTTCATCACCCATAGCCACGGGGACCATGTCAACGGCTGCACCCTTAAGAGACTGGCGGAGCACAGAGTTCCGATCTATTGCAATGTCAAGGTGGCCAAAGCGCTCAAGAATATCCATCCCTTCCTTCTGGACAAAGCCTGTCCGCTCGTCGCATTTTCAAAGGGGAACGGTCTCTGCGAGGGATTCTCGTATACCTCATTCGGCGTGCCGCACGACTCCAGGGGCGGATGCTTCGGGTACTCTTTCTTTCTGCGACATTCGAAAGGAACGCACAAAATCAGCATTGCCACGGATATCGGATTCGCCGGGCCCGGCCTGATCCCTCTCTTCGCGGATTCAAACGTCATTGTTATTGAATCGAACCACGATGTGACCATGCTGGCCCAATCATCCCGGCCGCAATGGCTCAAGGACCGGATCGTCAAAACCGGCCACCTGTCGAACGAACAATGCAGCGCATTCATTCAGGATGTCCTTGCCGCCTCAACACAACTTCCGGCCGCCATCGTGCTTGCGCATATCAGCCAGGAATGCAATACCAACAACCGGGCCAAAGCCTGCATGAACGACATGCTTGCGGCAGCAGACAGGAAGCACATAGCCGTGGTGGAGACATACAAGGAGAAACCAAGTATCGTGGTGTGCGTGGGCGGGTGACGGAGATCGCAAGGTGCTTACATCCCAATACTCCTGGAAAGCAGAAAAGGCCGGCGGTCAAGCCGACGGACTTAGGGGACCGCCGGTAAAGAGAAATTCTTCAAAGTGAAGCACCGCGGACGGGAGTCTGCGGTGCTTCACTGCAGAACCCCGGCCCGCAGCAGGCGCATCAGCCCCTCTTTCCACACCGGCCAGTCGTGACCGCCATCCAGCGCGACCACGCGTCCTTTCGGCAGCGCCGCCTCGAGTATGCGAATTCCCGGCGCAAGTTTATCTTTCACGCCGTACGCGATATAGATCCGCGGACATCCGGGACCGCCGTTTGCGCACCCCTTGAGCCACTGCCACAGTGGCCGTTCCCAATCCTTTTCCTTTACCTGTGCCGGCATTGACCACGCCGCCAGCCCGCCCGCCTTCATAATCTCCCGCACCGGCCCTTTGGACGTGGTATAGGGCCCCAGCAGAATCATGCCTTCGATAACGCCCGGATGCTTCCACGCATAGATTTGCGAGCCGACACCGCCCATTGAGTTGCCCAGGAACCAGATCCGGCGGTATCCCCTGGCCAGCGCAGGACTGATGATGTCTACGGTGACACGCTCGTGGAGCGTGCGGTCGGCATAGTAGCCATAATGGACGTCGGCGGCCACAACATCGAACGACGGGGCATAGGCCCTGATCGAATCGATAAGCCCGTTGCCCTGCAGCACGGTGATCGAGTCTCCCATACCGGGCAGGTAGACCAGCAGGCCATCCCCGCGAGGCGCCTGTTCGTAGACAATAGTGCGCAGCGGAGCGACGGTCCGGGGAATGCACGAAAAAAACGCCGTTACACAGAGAAAAACCACGATTCGGCCGGTTGCCATGTTCGCCTTCCTTAACATTTGGAAATCACGATCAATTGCACGTTTGTACTTCTGCCTTACTTTCGAGAATAACTATTCGACTTCATTTCGAGCATGCGGTTCACGTAGCCCATGTTGCGAACCTGTAACAGTCCTCCACCCGCCCACCGGTCAAAATTGAGCGCCTCACGGCCGACCTTTTTTTCCTTTTGTGAATCCTGTCGAGTTCGCAATCTTGTACAGAAATAACAAATTAAATTGAGCAAATGAACATGATGATATTTCTACCCCGTAATTATTTTCAACATAGCGCACTGCTCGACACATTGATCCATTATAAACTCCCGAAGTCGTATCGGTTAGAACACATTCTATTATTGCTTTGGACCTAGTTTCCATTTTCTTGATATGTGAAGCAGTAACGTCTCTTTTTGACCATGTTTCGGCTGATGTTGTCATGTGGGGGAAAAGCGTTAAATAGTATCTATGCTCAATTACATCCAAGCCCTTGTTCATCGGATCATTGAGATCAGAATCGCGTATTTCCAGCCACAAACTCGGCTTGTCATTCTTCTGTAGCTGCAGCCTCCCAATAGTCCACTTCTTGGAATGGCAGAACGTAAAGCCGGAACCGCTATCCACAAATACAACCGTTGAATCTCCAGGTTTCCAAGAATCTTGTTCTTGACCAAAGACATTACCTGCAAGACAAAATAGCAAAACGATGGTTGAATTTAATATTGATTTCATCATATATGCCCCAACGCCGGAGCTGCTATGCCGACCCCGGGACCACGTATTCTTTCCGCAAACCAACGATCTTGCTTGAAGAACCGGCCGCCCGCGGACCAGAGCTGTTTGCAAATGCGGACAATCATGCCCCTGCTTCCCGATCATACCAAACTAGCTGTTCCCTGCGGTCAAAAGCAAATCCCGACTCCTCATGCGGCAAATCATCGGCGGCATCATAGAATGCTTTTCTTCACCCACCACTGCCCATTGAGAGTCTTCGGAAAACAGGCTGTCGCCCGTAATGCCGTGAACTCTTTGACAATTATCGACTGGACACGTATATTCTTCTGGCGAGCCTTTGCCCACGTATCAGCTAATCCCCGTGAGGTATTTATGATCATACGAATGATATCGATCATTTTTATTACGGTGTTTCTTTGTACCATCCCCGCCTGTTCGTTTTCCTTCCCCCAGCTCTTTTGGCCGCAAAAGGACATAGATTCCTTTTCCGTGAACCAGCCGACCCTTGCTAAAAAAGTGCTTATCGTTTCGCGCAACAGCAATTTCAAACGGGCAGTTGTCGATAAAATCAAGAATGCGTTAAGAGACGAACCGGTGTATGTGAAATGCACCGGCCTCACGAAGCTGAAAAATGAAGACGCTTCCGCCTATAGTGTGATCGTTATCATCAATACCTGCATGGCGTGGGACTGGGACAGAAACATTCACGCATTTCTAAAAGGGAAACAAGACGCGAGGAAGGTGATCGTGCTCACGACGTCGGGCAGCGGAAAATGGCTGCCGAAGAAGATCCCGGCCGGCGTGGATGCCATCGCCTCCGCGTCGGAAAAGACCGACGTAGTTGCGGCGGACATCATCGGTAGAATCCGGTCGCTCCTGGCAACGCGGTGAGGGCCCGGGCTAGGTTGCCTGTATCACCCGGGAAGCAGTGAGTCCGGGCGACTACTGCGGCGATATGTTTTCAAGGCTGGGCTGTACAAGCATCGCCGTCGCTATCGCTGCGATCAGCAATTTGCTCTCGTTGTCCAGTTCATTTTTGATCCATACCGATCCCTCGCTCATCAGGCTGACGGCTGCTATGGTTTCCCCAGACTTGGCAAAAAGTACGCCCTGAAACACCATTTTTTCTTTCACATCGGATTTATACTCGTCGGTCATCTTTACGGTGTCTTTGCCGAAGGGAATGGCCAGCGGCTTTCCTTTTGTATACATGAGGAACACTTTTTCGCCGTCGTTCTTTGATAAATGTATCTCATAGTGGCAGTTTGAAACTTCATCGGGTGTTAAATTGCTGTATTGGGTGACTTTGGCCTTTATGGTGTCGAGGCATCGCACGCCGATAGTATCGCCCGCCGAATCGTATTGAGTGAAGTGAAAACCCTGGGTCGCGGTCGTGTATGTCGAGATGTCTTCGCTCGTGGGACTGCGCTCGGGCTTGTCGTGATTGACTTTTGCGAACCCGGTGCTAAAGGTGTCCGTATGAAACGGGCCGTAGACGACCGATTGCTTAAATTTCATATTTAACCGGCCGCTCACCTTCATTTCCACCGCGTTGTTGCGAAGCGCGTCCTGGCCGACCAGCGCGGGCTTGAACGCCGCGCACGAGAGCGCGGCCGTCATTGCGGCAAGCATGAAACCGATTGTCATTTTTGTCAATTTAGGCATCTTTGTCCTTTCCTGCAATCGCAAGGGAGTCGACAAGATGGGTTCGGCCAACCGACGCATTCGCCGCGACCGTCACACGTATTCCAGCTGTCGCATATGTCATCAGACCATACGGCAGCCGCCGAATGCTGTTCCCTGTCACGCGAGCGTGCTCTGCGCGCGTTTGATGTCATCTATGATCCCCAGGTCCTGCGGGCATGCCGCTTCGCATTTGCCGCAGCCGTCGCATCGCAGCGCCGCTTGCGCAAGGCCCATTGCGCGGAATTCCGAGGCAGCCATCTGCGGCAGGCGTTCACTGTCGTGATAATACCTGATGCATCGCATAATGTCCGACGTCGCGATTCCCGCCGGACATTCCTGCTCGCATCGTCCGCACATGGCGCAGCCGTGATAAGCAGCTGTTTCATACCCGTTCATGATGCGGTGCAGCAGACCGGTTTTTGCCGAAACCGCGGCCGCGGACCATGCCTTGAGATCGTCAAGCGAGCCCACCCCTTTGATGATCGTGCTCACGGTTTTATCGGCCAGGACCTTCGGGATGTGGGCTACGTAATCATCCGCGTTCAACTCCCCCTTCGATTTCATTGCAAGAATCGAAATGTTCTTCTGGCGCAATTTGTCGCGCTGGGCGGCGAGTTCCTCCACCTGCTTTGGCGGATAAGCGGGCATGACGCAGGTGAAAAAACCTGCGTCGGCCGCCACGTCAAGCACAGCCGCGGTGTCCTTGTGGACCGTGAGGCCTGCGAATTTGACAAGCCCCTTGCCGCGCCATGCGATGAATTTCTCCTTGATCGAGGGCAACTCCTTCTTGAGGTCGCCGGCATTGTGCCGGTTGAACATAAGGAAGTCAATGGAGGTCACGCCGAGCACCTTCAGCGCCTCTTCGATGGAGGGGAAATCGTCTTTGAGCGCGATGTAAATCTTGTCGGTTTTCCCACTGATGGCCTTGCCCACCATGTCAAGGGATTGACCGTTCATGTAATGAAAAGACGTGTGGATAAAATTCACCCCCATACCGATGGCCGCGGAAAGAACATCGACCTTGATGTTGCCGGCGCCAAGAGAGAACACCGAGGCGGCAATTCCTGTGGTTCCGATGGTCCGATATGCCATTGTGGGCTTGTAATTGCGGATTTTTTCCGTTGCCGGGTCGGATGCTGGTTTTGTTTCCGCAGCTTTAATGGAAATGCCCGAGATACCCGCGGCAATACCGGCTGCGCCGACCTGCTTGACGAATGACCGGCGGGAAACGGTGTTTTTCATGGTAGATCCTTTTGTGAGAGTTATCTTTTACACAGGCAATGAATTTGTGAGTAAAACCGACAGGACCTTCGTCCGTAAAATACCTTGGGCCAACACGATCAAAGAAGATTGGCACATTTCGGCAATTTTTGGAGGTTCCCTTAAGTATCCGTTCAAAATGGACCGATACGCCCAAAGCGGCTACTTGACGAACGGCGTATCGAGGCGAGCGGAAAAGGCCGGACGAATTAAATATCAACCCATTTTGAACAGATGCTATTTGAAAAAGACACCTGGAAACGGACATTGGTTACAACTATTTTCTCTGCTTGCTTCCTTCAATTGTAACAAGTATTTTTTTGGACTTGTGGTGGCGTGAAAGTCGAGGGTGGACTGTGGAAATTTGGAATTGAAGCGCATAAGGCAGCACCTCGGAACGCTCAACCCAAGGCTAGAGAAATTGAAGAACCCACCCCCCGGGATTCTTCTTTCACTAGGAAGAAAATAAACCCTGATCCGCCCGCTAATCCCGCCCTAGATGGCGCGGGGATGCGCGGACTCTGTGATTCAATTCTTTTCGGCCAGTGGAGGCGCTATGCGGCAAGTAACAATGGTAACGTTGCTGGTAGGCATCTTTGTATTGATAATGCAGTGCAGCGAAAATGAATCCCTCAATAGCTTTAATGGGAGAATGGAAACAGTCTCCGCCCCTCTCACCAAGGCGTACTCTTTCGCGCCGTATACCTACAATTTGAGCATGGATTCGATCAGATGGGCAAACGAATTCCCGGCCGGAGGACCCAGCCGCGTGAGCGTCATTTTAGGCGGGCAGATCCAAACTGATAGCGCGGATGCCACGGGAAACCCAGTTCCTATAGGGATCGGGCAAAACCACCTTGATTTGGCAGTCGAGACACATACCGACAGCGCAACGGGTATCGTGCACCTTGCCTTCGACAGCTCCGGCCAATTCCTTGACACTTTACTCATTGCCGCCTCTCCGCTATCCGGGTTGATACTCGCTCGGAGCAGCCGGCTCTTTGTGAAGATGGTAAATATCACGCCTGATCCGGATACTCTACAGCACACCTTTGATACCACGCAGATCGTATTTGATACCATACAGTTAGTCAATCCCCATTTTGATACCACGCAGGTAGCCGATCCCCATACTTTAGAGGGGCAATGATGAGTTTTGCGCGACGAATCCAGGGCGAAGTTGGAAAGCAGTTATTTTTGGTCGCCGGAAACTGAGGTTCAATACCGAAACGCAATGAGGTTTTAACGGCAATAGGCAAGGAGATTGCGCACCATGAAGACACTCAATCAGGTTTACCTGTTTTCAACAGCACTCCTTTTTTTCACGGCTGAGGCGATGGCATTAAGCTTTGTCGACACCAGCGGTGTAGCATTAAAGATGCCTCCCGAATACGAAAATTACGCCCAGAAAGGTTCCTATTTGAACCCTACCTGGGTGGGTGAAGTTCCCGAATGGAACTACTATGACATTTTCGGCAACCATCTAACGGAAGGATTTTATCTTTTTGATATGTCGATGAACGGGAATGCAAAGAGTGAACAATCCGACATCGCTCTCTCTCCCATTCTAAAAAAGTGGTTGAATGGTATGGTGCAGGTCGGCGACATGGCCGATAACCGGGGGGTCATGGCCCTGGTTGGCGACAGGGTGGCAACCCATTTTACGCCATTTACGTTCAATCAGAGCCTGTTTTGCGGCGCGCGTGTTGACGTATTTTTTGATTGGCTCTACGGGATGAATTCGATAACATTCATCAACTCACGAATCTCAAATACGGGAATTTACGGTATGTACATGGAGGCTTACAATATAGCGCCCAGTGCAGACTGGCTCCATGGAGTTCATGTGAACAAAAAAATCAAAGACATTTTTGATATCGGGGCCACGGTAATAGATATGCGCAATCAAGTAGATGGCAAGCCCGGCTCGTTAGTTGGCTCGTTTGACTCTCTCTTTCCAAATTCCCCGAGCGCGCTCCAAATCTACGGGCTTAACGCCGATTGTAACCTTCCAGGGCTAAAGGCGTATGGCGAATGGGCCCAAAGCCAGCAGGTTATTGACGGCAATTTCTGGCCAAAGCCGGGCAACGTGGGTGCCCTGAATGCTCTTTGGAACGTTTTCGACCAGTTAAAAGTCGGCGGTGAAGGGTATATTGTCCAGTCCAATTATAAGACAACGTATTACGACCCGGCTTGTTCCACAGGAGATCTGTCAAGCCAAAAGTACCTGTATCAACTTGTTGAAGACAATGACGATAAGGACCAATTTCCGGAAAACGGCCAGGAAGGCAAGGTAAATTTCCTTCCATTGGGCGGAGGAGATTGGGACGGGGTGATGCCTCTTAAGTATGATAAGAACAAGAACGGCATCTATGATTGGGAGGAAGATTTTTTGAACTACGATTGTGATCCTCCCAAGTCGGATGTTTATGTCGACCGGAACAACAATGGAATTCCGGATGAAATAGAAGACGATGCATATCCGGATTATCCTTATGTGCCCAGTTACTATCGTTCCGGCGAGCGATATTTACGGCGGAATGACAGGACCGGCAAGTTGATTGACACTGTTGTGCAAGATTCTGCCGATATCAGTTTCAATATGGAACGGCAGGTGAGCAAGGGGCTCGACGGTTTACATTTATATGGCCAATATGATATCCTTCCAAAACTCAATTTGACCTTGGGCGGAATGTACGAAGGGAGTGAACTGAATTCATTTCAAATGAAATATCAGAATGGGCAACCGATCGGTTATATCTATGCCTCCGAAAGGGACCTCGATCTGTACTCCCTTATTAAGTACCAACACGATTTCGCAGACGATAAGAAGCTCACCTTTAAGAATTATCTCCGCTACGTACAGGATAACATTCCCAACAATACGCTGGTCTCCCACGTGGGCAATAATCTTTCCTTCCATCAGGTTGATGTGTTGTACTACACCGTGGTGGATCCATTGGATTACCGCGATGCGCTCGACGAAATGCTCGTAGCACAGTACGACATGTACAAGAGCCGCGGTTTCAATTTCACCACGAGAGCTAAATATGAATTTACCAAACATTTCCCTCACCTCGACTTCAATTATACCGACGAAAATATTTCCTCCCTCATCCTCACAAACAAATGCGAATATATCTGGGCTCTCCCCTTTGCAAAAGACATGTTCTTAACCCCCAAGTATAAAAACCTCTATGAATGGGACGATTACGGTCCCAAATCAGACTCGGTTATGGACGATAAATATCGGCATAATACCATGTCGAATAACGCCTACCTGGTGTACGATTGGAAGTTCACCCCGAAAACTTCGATATCCACCGGCGTTCAGTTCGAGCTATTTAATGACTTCTTTAATCCGCTGGAGAACTATTATCATGGAAACTGGACCATTCAATTAATGATTAAGGATAGGTATGCCGGAATGAACGTGATATTGACGACGGGAGTTTCCTTATATAATTACGTTTTTTACAGTTCCCCCGCGGGGATGGTTCATGATCCCTTCAATAATCCGATGGAACCTGATCCATACAGCAATCCGTTCGGGGTTACAGACAATATTCAATCATATTATTTGTTTCTCAAGATCCATTGTGGATTCTAGGAGCCAAAACCGAATCAACAGCAGAAGGGAAAGAAATGAGGGTGACGATCAAACGCTTTTTACTCTTAATACTTCCTTTTATTCTCATAAATGGAAATTATGCGTACGGCCAGTTTAAGGCAAAGAATGTTTTTATTGTCGTCGGAGACCAATTCCGGCATGATGAATCCTTCGGTAGCCCGACCCATGCCTTAATCCCTCATCTTTGGAACGACATGGTTCCCAATGCCAGTCGCTGTGTTACCTTTTATGGGAATCCTTCCTACATGGCCCTGGTTCATCTAGCCATAATCACCGGTTCCTGGAAAGATCTCCGGCGTTCAAACCAGGATGACATTCCGGAACAACCTACCATGTTTGAGTACTTCCGTAAAGGCCTCGGGAAGGATAAAAAATCATGCTATTTCATCACCAGTAAGCCGGAACTTAATTTCCTGACGTACAGCAATAGTGAAGATTATGGCGAAAATTTTGGCGCCACCGCTGAGTTTACAAAAGAAAAAAACAATGATGAAGAGCTCTATACCAAACTCACCGCTTACATGAAAACGAGCCATCCCCAGCTTGTCTTTGTCATTCTGGGGGGCGCAAAGAGCTTTAATAAGAAGCAGGTACCGGAAGATATGGTCCGCTATCGGAAACAGCTCAAGGAGATGGATGATCACCTATACAGAATCTGGATGGCTGTCCAGGCGGATCCCGTATACAAGGATAAAACGGATTTCTTCTTTCTCAATGACCATGGCGATATTCTCTTACAGCAGGATTGTGATGACGAATGTAAGAGGTACCTGGTTATAGTGGCCTTAGGTCCTGATATCAAGAAGAATTATTCGACGGAAAACAAATGGAGACAGATTAATATCTGCCCGACGGTGGGCAAGATTCTCGGTTTCCCCACCCCGCGGGTGGATAAGGATGCAACAATGATAGATGATTTCTTTCTGAACGGCGGTAAATAATATGCTGAAAATAACAAGGTTGAAATTGGGTGTCCAAATAGTCTTTTTCCTCCTCATTGTATACCTTGGCTATGCAGGGGTACGACTGATCGAGTGGAAGAATATTTCCCTCGTGCTTCCTACGTTAAGCTGTTACTATACGAATCACCGGATAGCCCAATGTTTTATACGTTCCTTGCAGGAGGGACTTTCCGCCGGTTGGAAGGTTGGGTATAGTACCCTGCTCGTACCCGTAATACTGCTTGTGATTTTCGGTTTGATTTTTGGGCGCGCATGGTGCTCATGGGTCTGCCCGCTGGGATTCGTACAGGATTTATCCATCCGTATTCGAAAACTTCTAAAGATAGGCTATTACAACTTATCGGATAATTTGAAACAGGTATCGGTATTGGTTAGATGGATCTTTGTGATTGCCATTCTATTCATCGCCATGGGCATTGGTATTCCCCATTTCTTCTTAAAGGAGTACCAATACGATCTCATTACCCCTTTTTGTCAAATCTGCCCGAGCAAACAAATCTTCCCCTTTGTTGAAGGAAGATTCAAGGAAATGTTCACGGTGGATACTATCAGTACCTTGTCCGCCGTAATGTCCTACCTGGCAATTGGCGTTTTTGTTTTTTATCTGCTCACCACTTCTTTTATCCGGAGGATGTGGTGCAGGCTGTGCCCGATGGGTGCCATTCTCGGATTATTTAACAGGTTTTCATTTCTTTCATTGCGTAAGGAAGGAAAACGCTGTACCAAATGCGGCGTTTGCCAGAGGAGCTGCCCCGTGCAGGTCACGGAGGTGTACGAAGAAAAAAAGAAAGAGAAGATAGCTTCATCTGATTGCACTTTATGTTTCCGCTGTGTGGAAATGTGCCCGGAGAAAGACGCATTAAAAGTCGGCCTCTTCAAATTTCCGATCGCGCGGTCAAAATACAAAAGGTTTTTACAATCGAGTGCGGTGAAAGTAACTAAATTGCAAAAGGAGAATTCCCGGTGAAAACCAACAATGATCCAAAATATCTTCCAACGCTTGACCCTGCGGAAAAGGATGAACTGCAAAAGGCATTCAAGGCCGGCGTTCAAAAGACCGTCGCCGAAAACATCGAGAAGATGAAACAGGTTCCCAATCGTCCCAAAGCCATGGAATATTTCGACCAGGTGGCCGATTTTTTCGGTCAAAGGGAAAAAGAGATCCGTGAATTTAAAGCGCAGGGGGGAAAGGTAATCGGCTTTGCCTGCATGTTAGCGCCCGTTGAACTTATACTGGCCGCAGGCGCCATTCCTGTTCGTATTGATTCAGGGTTCTATACGCCGAGCAAGATCGGGGATAGAATTGTTCCGGTGGAGGTCTGCCCAGTCGTCAGGTCCATGATCGGCCTGGCAATGGCCAATCTCTATCCTTATCTTGAAATGTGCGATGTTATCATCTCTCCCAATACGTGCGATGGGAAAACAAAGGTGTGCGAGATTTTGACCGATGCGTTTCCCGTGTGGGAGATGAATGTACCCAGAATAAAGGACACCCCGCAGGCAAAGAGTTATTGGCTTGAACAGGTAAAAGAGATAAAGGGAAAGATTGAAAAGCTCACGGGCAGGTCAATAACCGGCAAAGCAATGCGTACTGCAATAGAAACGACCCTTAAGGCCACAGCAGCATCCCGTCGGTTGCTGGATTTACGGAAAGGCTCTCCTCTCATTTCCGGAAGGGATGCCATGCTGGTGGATCAGATGAGCTACTTTGACGATCTCAAGAGATGGACGGATAAAACCAACCTGCTCTGTGATGAGCTTGAAAGGAAAGCGGTTGATAAGTCATATGTTGCTGCAGAAGATACACCGAGGATTTTACTGACCGGTTCTCCAATGATATGGCCGGATTGCTGGAAAATCCCCAATCTGATTGAAGAATCAAAACCGCAGGGCTTGATTGTTGCGGATGAATTCTGCTCCGGCGACCGGATATACTACGACCCTGTAGGGGTTGATGAAGGGTCGGCCGGTGATATGCTGAAGGCCATAGCAGAACGATATATTATGCCGTGCACCTGCCCTTGCTTCACCTCGGAAGACGGGAACCAGGACAGGATCGACAAGTTGCTAACACTTGTAAAGGACTACAAGATCAGCGGCGTGATCTATCATGTGATACGTGGTTGTCATCTGTATGCCATGGAATATATGCGCCTGAAGCGTCTGTTCGAAAAAGAGAAAATTCCGATATACTACCTTGATACGGAATACAGTCGCGAGGACAGCGGACAAATGAAAACAAGAATCGAAGCCTTTCTTGAGATGTTGGCGACAAAGACCCAAACCGATGATCTGTATTAAACTGAAGGAGTATCGATTACAATGATCAGCACAGGAATAGACGTAGGCGCAAGAAACGTAAAGGTAGTCATTGTCAACGATGGGAAGGTTGTCGCCAAGAGCATGGTACCCACCGGATTCGATCCGTCGGTCTCCGCCAGCGATGCATTACGTAAGGCCATAGAACAAAGCGGCCTGGCGGAATCCGATATCAAACAAATAATCGCTACCGGCGTCAATGCCGAAATGACCTCACACGCCACGGGAAAGGTGAGCATGGTGCGTGCCATGGCGAAGGCCGGCACCTATTTATTTCCAAATGCGAAAACAGTGATCGATGTGGGCGCAGAGGATGCGAGAGCGGTCAAGTGCGACGAGAAAGGAAATATAGCGGATTTCGTGGCCAATGACCGCTGTGCGGCGGGCGCGGGCGCGTTCATCGAGGCCATGACAAGGGCGCTGGAGCTGAATCTGGAAGAGATGGGCTCCCTGTCGCTCAAGGCCGAAAAAGCGATCCCGATGAATGCCCAGTGTGTTATCTTCGGCGAATCGGAAGTTGTCACCTTAATTCATCAAAAAACTCCAAAAGCGGATATTGCGAGGGCAGTCTACGACGCCATGTCCGATAGAATCTCTTCCATGGTCAGAAGATTGGGTATAAATCCTGATGTTGTACTCATAGGAGGAGTAGCCAAAGACGTTGGCCTGGTGAGTTCTCTTAAAAGCAAATTGGGGGTAGACCTGCTTATTCCGGAAGAACCCGAGTTCGCTTCCGCATTGGGAGCAGCGCTTTCTTCGGCCCTGGAGCATATTGAAGACCGTGTTATTTCGTTGCCCAAGGTAGAGATGGGCGATGGCGATAACGGAAAAGGCGCAAAGAAAGAATATTGGAGATGGCCGGAATACAGAAAAACCGTAGAAGGAATGGATCCAAAAAAGGCCAAGATAATCTCCGCCGGTATTGATGTCGGTTCCGTGGGTTCGAAGGCTGCGGTCATGCTCGATGGAGAGATATATACTTGGGCCATTATGCGGACGGGCTCAAATAGCCCGGAAAGTGCAACGAAGATTTTGAATTGGGCATTGGAGGGCACGGGTCTTACGGAAAAAGATGTTCACTATATCGTGGGAACCGGGTATGGAAGAGTCAACGTGCCTATGGCAAAAAAGGCGATTACGGAAATCGCCTGTCACGGAAGGGGTGCGTCATATATCTGGGGACCTACGGTTAAAACCGTGTTGGATGTGGGCGGTCAGGATATCAAAGCCATCCGCATCGATGAAAAGGGCAAAATAACCTCGTTTCTTATGAATGATAAATGCGCAGCAGGGACGGGAAGAGGGATGGAAGTCATTGCAGACCTTTTATCGGTACCTATCCAGGAGGTTGGTGCGCACTCATTGCAAGTCGAGAAAGATCCGCCTCCGGTGAGTTCGACCTGCGTCGTCTTTGCCAAATCCGAGTCGGTATCGCTCTTGCGAAAGGGATGGACCAAGGAAATGGTACTGGCATCGTACTGTAATGCAATGTCTCTCAGAATGCATGAATTGCTGAATAAGGTAGGTATTGAGCCGAATTTTGTCATTACAGGCGGTCAATCCAAAAATATCGGGATCGTAAAGAGGATAGAGAGGCTCATTGGTTTCAATTGCCTCCCGCTGCCGCAGAATAGAAATTGTGAATTGGATCCTCAAACGGCAGGTGCCATTGGGGCAGCGCTTTTTTCCAAGGCACTGTACGAGAAAGAACAGAGAGCATAAAGAACGGAAGCGAAGTTTACATGATTATTCACTATGGATATCAAGACGGTTCGGGTAAGTATTACGTAAGCATTGATGCCGAAAAGTGCAATGCGTGCAAAGTCTGCATTGAGAAATGTCCTCAAAATGCGCTTAAGATCGATACGGTGATGATTGACATAGAGGATAAGCAGGTGGCTGTGGTCCATGAGTCGCACCGGAAAAAGATCCAGTATACCTGCGCCTCCTGTCACCAGAAGAAAGAAATCCATTGTGCGCAATCATGTAAGAAGGGAGCAATTGCCGCCACGTGGGAAAAGAAATAACCATATCCATTGATAA
>Ga0182027_10002607_pt1 | contig 29105 bp, 28 predicted proteins | sample 712E1DmetaG_FD_121300 | JGI IMG/M metagenome (GOLD analysis project Ga0182027, IMG submission 121300) | Permafrost microbial communities from Stordalen Mire, Sweden - 712E1D metaG (Illumina Assembly) | ecosystem: Environmental > Terrestrial > Soil > Wetlands > Permafrost | place: Sweden...
CGCCGAGTTGCGCTTTGCGGGCCGGGTCGAGAATGTGCTGCTGCTGCTGGAGCATCCGCCGGTTCTGACGCTGGGGCGCAACGCTCACCGCTCGAACATTTTGGCCTCAGATGAGTTGCTGGCGCGGCGCGGCGTCACGATCCACGAGATCAACCGCGGCGGCGACGTGACCTACCACGGGCCGGGGCAACTGGTGGGCTATCCCATCTTCGATCTGCGCAGCCTGCGCACCGCGAGCGGCGGCCGGATGGGGCCGGTTGACTTCGTCCGGCTGATGGAGGAGGTGCTGATCCGGCTCTGCGGCGAGTTTGGCGTGCGCGCGGGGCGGATCAAGGGACTAACCGGGGTTTGGTGCGGTCCTGCGGACGGCGGACCCTTGGATGAGAGCAGTGGAAACGGACGCAAGATCGGTGCCATCGGCATCCACGTCTCGCGCGGCATCACCTCTCACGGCTTCGCCTTCAACGTGACCACCGATCTGCGCGACTTTGCGCTGATCGTCCCCTGCGGCATCCCCGACCACTCGGTCACCAGCCTGGCGCAAGAAGTCCAGACCGCGGAAGAGCTGCACTGCCTGGAAGCCGTGGCTCACCGGGCGGCTCGAAACTTCGGCCTGGTCTTCGGCCAGAAGGTGCTGGCGGTGGAGAACCTGGCTGCGCTGCGCGCTCAGGCCACCTCCGCTCCGGAGTTCCCGGCGGAGGACACGCCGCTCCAGGTCCCTCCGGAAGTGGAACGGCTGCGTGGCAATGCAGAACGCCCGGTCCGAGCCTGAGAATCCCGTTCCGCTGGCGTATGCGCCGCAATTTATAATCCGGGTTGAAGCGGGCGCGCCCCGGAGCCTTCCCTGAGCTTGTAGAAACCGTTACCCGTATCGCGGAGAGTCCCCCATGCCAACCGACGTAGTCATGCCCCAGATGGGCGAATCGATCTTTGAGGGCACCATTACCAAATGGCTCAAGAAGGCCGGCGACACGGTCGAGAAGGACGAGCCGCTCTTTGAAATCTCCACCGACAAGGTGGACGCGGAGATTCCCTCGCCGGTGGCCGGTGTGCTCGGCGAGATCAAGGTCCCTGAGGGCGCAACGGTCCAGATCAATACGGTGGTCGCGGTGATCTCTGAGAGCGGCAGCGCCTCTGGCGCGGGTAGCGGCGCCGTTGGCGCAAGTGTTCCCGCCCCAGCAGCGCAACCGGAAAAGGCTGCCGCACCGCAGATGTCGCCGAAGGCGGGGTTGGCCACTTCGCAGGTACTTGGCCAGCGTCAGCGCTCCTCGCCGCTGGTGCGGCGCATCGCCAAAGAGAACAATCTCGACCTCAGCCAAATCGCCGGCACAGGCTCGGAAGGACGCATCACCAAGGAAGATGTGCTGCGCCACCTGGGCCAGCCCGCCGCGGCGGGCCAGCATGGCCTCGGCAGCGCCGCGCCGAAAGCTGCCCCACCGCAGGTGGTGCCGCTCACCAAAATGCGCGCCATCATTGCCCAGCGCATGGTGGAGAGTATGCAGATCAGCCCCCATGTGCATACCGTCTACAAAATCGACATGACGCGCATCGTCAGCCTGCGCGAGCGCGAGAAGGCCCGCTTCGAGCAGCAGAACGGCGTCAAGCTCACCTATATGCCGTTTATTGCCGCTGCCGCCGTGGAGGCGCTGATCAAGTTTCCCATCGTCAACGCGTCGTTTGAAAACGGCGCGATCCGCTACCACCGGAACATCAACCTGGGTATCGCCGTGGCCCTGGAATGGGGGCTGATCGTGCCCGTGGTCCGGCAGGCTGAGGGACTGAGCTTCCTGGAGCTGGCCCGCGCCATCGCCGACCTGGCCAGCCGCGCCCGGACCAAGAAGCTCATGCCCGACGAGGTTCTGGGGTCCACCTTTACGCTGACCAACTCCGGCGTCTTCGGCGATGAGTTCAGCACCCCCATCATCAACCAGCCGGAGTCGGCCATCCTGTGCATCAGCGGCCTCAAAAAGGAGCCGGTGGTGCTCACCGATACCGAGGGCAACGACACGATTGCGATTCGGTCGATGCAGCACTTCTGCCTGGGCTTCGACCACCGCCTCATCGACGGCGCAGACGCCTGCAAGTTCATGGTCGAGTTCAAAAAGACGCTGGAAGACTGGGATAAAGAGATCGGCTGAGCCGGCCGAATCCGTTATCCGGCGCGATTACTTCCATTCGTGCGGAAGTGCGCCGGCTGGTTTGTGCTGGGCTATCTCCAAATAAGTGATCTGGACATCCTGCGAAATATCTTTGGGTATCCAGTTCCGGTCGCCTGACGGTAGCTGGATACTCATCTCCGCGGGAGTCTTTCCTTCACGCGCTTGTTTCATGACGGCGCTATATAGGTCGAGCAGGAACTGGCGCTGACCGAAGAGTATCTCGATGCCTCCCGCATCGCCGTGACCGGGCAGCACAAAAAGCGGCTGAAGAAGCATCGCCTTCGAGAGGACGCGTGGCCAGTTGGCGATATTCGCGTCCCATAACTTATTGCGCGGGCCATTGACGGCGGCATCGCCGGTGCAGAGGACTCGTTCTTTGGGCAGCCAGACGTATCCGTCCCCCTGCGTGTGTCCCCAGCCCAGGTAAACGAAGTCGACTTCACGGGTTGAGTCTTTCAGTATGAACGGAGTTTTGCGGAAGGTCATTTGAGGGCGCTGCACATTGTCCTCGTGCAGATTGCGAACGTCCTCCCGCTTTGCCTCGGCTGCCTGCCAACGCGCCGGTTCGTAGCGATCCATCTCCACGACGACTTTGTAATAGGCCAGCGTGGTTGCGCCCGCCGCTGTCCAAAGCGAGTTGCCGTAGGAATGATCGCCGTGGGTATGCGTGTCGAAGACGTAGCGCACCGGCTTTGCAGACAGTTGTTTGAGTTCAACCATCAGTTCGCGCGCGCGGGCGGGATAGTTGGCATCCACAACGATGAGATAGTCGTTCATCTCGATGACGGCCGTGTTGCTGTAGCCCTTCGACGCATCGCCGAGGAGAAACCAGACCCCCGGCGCAATCGCGCGCGGCGGGGCTGGCTGGCCATGAACGGCTGAGGCCAGGGCGGCAAGCAGGATGGACCATGAGAAATGAGCGATGAAGCGCGGCATGGGGGAGACCTCCGCGGGCAGATTAACGCGAAATCGGGACGGAGGGCAATCCTAAAAGCGTTGCGGCTCAATACGTTCTTTATGCCGGCCCGCGCTTGCCCTGGTCCTGTTTGGAACCCGTTTAACACAACGAGCGTATTATGCACTGTGGCCATCCACGCACTTCGGAGGGCTGCGCGCGGAACCGCGGAAAGAGCCGTCAATGCAGGCGCATCTTGAACCCGTCCAGTTGCAGGAGACGCCGGAATCTCTGGCCGGATGCGCCGCTGTCCCGGAGCTGGTTTACGATCTGCGGCTAGCGGATAGCTGCTCCGACGGTTTCTACGAGGATGTGGCCCAGTTCGCCGATCAGTTGCTGGCCGAGATTGAGGGTCGCGCGGGAGACCTGCTGGAGGGCTACACCCGCTATGTTCAGGAGTTTCTGCGCGAGGCCGGACGCAGCCGTGGCGAATATGCCATTGAACTGCTCACGCTGGGAGTGTCGCTCAGGCAATACGGAGGTGCGGCCGAGAGCACGCCGGGCTGGGTTGTGGTCCTGGCGCGCGAGCTTTACTGGCTACGCCGCCGCTCGGCGATCATGAAGCCGCCGGCCGACCTGCTGCGGGCAGCGATAACTCGTTTTTCCCTGGTGCCTCGAATCGGACGTAAAACAACGGCTAGATGGAATGCACTGGACGGATTGCCCCGCCTGATCGAGTGGCTCCAGGCCGCGGGCGAGTTCGAACAGGAAGCGGTGCGCCTTAACAACTGGCGGAGTTTTCTGTGTACGCTGCCGCGAGCGGAGGCGGAGCGCTGCATCGAGACCGCCGCGGAGCTCTTCGACTGGTTCCAGCGCGAAGCGGAGAGAGCGCTGGGAGACTACACGCGCGGTGTTTCGGGTTTTCTGGCCGGGGAATACGCGCGGCGCGGCTGCCGCGAGGATCAGACTTTTTGCGGCAAAGAGCCGGCTGAGTACCACCTGAGCATGGTCGCGGCCGAGATCATGAACCGTGGACTGCGCCCTGAGTTCGAGCGCACGCCGCAACGGGTCGTCCTGGTGCCTGCATGCATGCGCGGCGCACACGCGCGCAACTGCCAGGCACGCGAATCCGGCATCGACATCGCTTGCTCCGCCTGCAATCCGGACTGCGCTGTCAATCGCATTACGCGCCGGATGCGGAGCCTGGGAGCGAAGGTCTACCTGGTCCCGCATTCGACCGGATTCAGCCGCTGGCTCGAACGCTGGCAGCGCGCACCGGAGGTTGGCGTCACCGCCGTCGCCTGCATGTTGAACATCCTGCCCGGCGGGTATGAGATGCGCGCCCGCGGAATCGCCTCGCAATGCGTGCCGCTCGATTATCCGGGCTGCCGGAAGCACTGGCGCCGGGAGGGAATCGCTACCGGCGTGAACGAGGAGCGGCTGGTGCGGATTGTGGCTGGGTCTCAGCCCTGAGCGAATTGACTGCCCCGCTAATCCCCCGTCGTCGCAGCGGCGGGGTCCTGAGCTTCAATCGCTGCACAGTCGATGGAGAGGCAACTGCCCAGTTCGTTGAAGCTCTTCTCCCAGCGCGGGCGGTCGTCCGCGGCCAGAGCGGTTAGCGCATAACTTGAGGAGCGCAGAATCTCGTACCAGATGTTCTGCGCCTGCCACAGATTCAGATCCAACGACAGATCGACCAGAACACGGGCCAGCGCCCGTGCGCGGTCCAGTATCTCCAGCGAGCCCGAGGAGTTTTGCAGATCGATCATTGCGCGTTTCATGCGCTGGTCGGCAATGTAGGAGAGGTTGGCCGTCTCCAGCGGAATCTGGTCTGCCTTAGCCAGCGCCAGGAGGGACCGCAACTGGGCCTGGTCGATGGGGTCGCTATCCAGTGCCCGGCGTAGCCCCGCGTTGACGGCAAAGCCCGCTGCCAGCGTAAGCGCGGGCGGCTTGGGCAGCCCGGCCTGTGAGAGATAGTGCAAAAGGCTGGCGTGGTCCTCGTAGATAGTGGTCAGCGAGCTCTCGATGTCCCACAGTGTCGAGGTGAGTATGAGCCGTACAATGCGCCGCTGTTCATCGCTGAAGAGCGAGGTGAGCGAGTAGTCCACGTGGCCGTAGTAGCGGTCGAGCAGGCGAATCACCTCAGGAAAATAAGCGCGCTGAACCTGTTCGGCGGCCTGTTTGGCAAACTCGTCGAACTCCGCCGCATCGCCCTCGCTGTAGGGTTTTACGGCCGCGGTAATGTTCTGGTCGCCGAAGTGCAGAACCGCAAAGGAGAAACTCTGCCGATGGCCGGTGATGGCGCTCGCGATGTCGGCGCGCCCCAGCGCCAGGCGTCCGCGGCCCGAGGTGTAGATCTCGTAGGAGATGCGGCGGACGCGGTAGCAGAAGAGATCGGTCTCCTCGGCAAACGAGGAAAAGACGCTGCTAATGGCGTAGTGAGCCGCCACCTGTTCCAGGCCGAGCTCCATGGTGGCCACGCACGCCTTGTAGATTTGCGCTCCATCGCCGGCGCTGGCCACGTTCGAGCGAGCCTCTGCCATCCTTGCCAGAAACGCCGGCTCCAGCGGGGCAGCCTGGTCGGCAAAAAGCTCCCGCGCCAGTTGCAGCACGCGCGCGGCATAGGCGATCACCTGCACGGTCTCAATGCCCGAGATATCGTCGAAGAACCAGCCGCAACTGGTGTACATGAGCTGCGCATGGCGCTGCAGCTCCATCAACTCCAGTGCGCGCACGCGCTCCGCTTCCGAGAGAATATGGCTCTCATGCGCGCGCAGGAAGCGCTCCACGGACTCAGCAGTGCGGTCGAGAATCACCTCGATGTATCCGTCGCGGGCGGCCCACACGTCTTTGAAGAGCTTGCCGCCCTCTTGCTCGGTGAGCGGGGCCACGGCGTCGCGCAACTCGTCCAGAGCCTGGCGCAGCGGCGCGCGCCAAAGCTGGTTGAAGCCCGGCTTGCCCCCGTTGCATCCGCAGTTGGAGCGCCAGCGCTCCACCCCATGCACGCAGCTCCACGAGGTGTTGTCGGCGATCTCGCACTCGTACTCGGGGGGAAGCTGCTCCAAAAAGCTGCCGTAGTTGACCAGCTTCACCGTCTTGTCCGCCTCCAGCAACCGAAGCGCGTAGGCCAGCGCCATCTCGCCGTGCTTGTGGTGGTGGCCGTAGGATTCGCCGTCGGTGGCCACGTTGACCAGTTGCGGTTGCGTGCCGTCGTTGAACCCGGCCTTGAGCCGCGCGGCAAGGTTCTCGCCGGAGTTGAGCAGCCCCTCAAATGCAATCGCGCGCGAAACGGGTCCGTTGTAAAAAAAGACCGCAATCGATACTCCGGAGTCGAATCGCACCCGGTAGGGGCGGGTAGTGTCTACAGTAGCGCCGGGCGTGTCGGTCCAGCTTGCGCCGTCGTTCAGCAGGCGGATGCGCTTGCACTGGTGCGGTGCCAGAACCGTGAATTTGATGCCGTGTTGCGCCAGCAATTCCAGCGAATCGGCATCGGCCGCGGTCTCCGCCAGCCACATGCCCTCCGGCGGCGCGCCGTAGTGGCGCTCGTAATCGGCAATGCCCCAGCGAATCTGCGTGATGCGGTCGCGCCGGGCGGCAAGCGGCAGAATGATGTGGTTGTATACCTGCGCCATCGCCGAGCTGTGGCCGCCGAAGCTCTTGCGGCTGCGGCGTTCGCCGTCCAGAATCATGCGGTAGGTGCGCGACGCGTTCTCCTTGAGCCAGCTCAGCAGCGTAGGCCCGAAGTTGAAGCTGATGCGCGCGTAGTTGTTCACGATGCGCTGGATCTGCTTCTTGTTGTTGACTATTCGCGCCGCGCCGTTGGGCGCGTAACACTCGGCGCAGATGCGTTCGTTCCAGTCGTGGTAAGGAGCGGCCGTGTCCTGCGTTTCCACCGTCTCCAGCCAGGGATTCTCGCGCGGCGGCTGGTAGAAGTGACCATGAATGCAGACGAAACGCTTGCTTGCGGCCATGAAAAACAGCTCCTAGCTTCTAGCTACTAGCCAAAAGCTCCTGGTGCTTACCCCTGAAAAATCATTCATACTTCATATTCGAGCCGTCGTAAATCTAGCCGGGCAAACGAATTAGCTAGAAGCTAAAAGCTACTAGCTAGAAGCTGCATTTGATTATTGTAGGCTGGATCGCCCCGTGGGCGCTGTGCCTCTGGCCAGATCGCACGCGCGCCACAGATACCAACTGGCCACGGAACGGAACGGCGCCCAGCGCTTTCCTCTCTTGAGCAAAACTTCGGGCCTGGGTAGGTCCGCTGCTTCGAGCGGGCGTGTTTTCGGGATTTTGAGAAAGGTCAGCGCGAAGCCTTTGCGCACCCCGTAGTCGGTCGCCGGCAGCACGTCGGGACGGCCCATGCGGAAGATCAGCAGCATCTCCACCGTCCACGGCCCGATGCCGCGCACCTGGGTGAGCCGCTCGACGATCTCGGCGTCGGTCATCTTCTTGATAGCCGCATGGGTGGGAACCGTACCATCCAGCGTGCGGGCGGCCAGGTCTTTCAGTGCGCGCACCTTGTTTCCGGAAACGCCGGCGGCGCGGAGCGGTTCATCCGGAGTGTCGAGCAGCAACTGCGGTGCGGGATCGCCGCCATAGTACTCGCGCACCCGGCGATGGATGGTGGCCGCGGCTTTGCCGTGCAACTGCTGGTAGAGGATAGACTCCAGCAGCGACTCGAAGGGCGAGGGCGCCGGATCGAGGCGCAGCGTGAACGCGCCGGCCCGGTCGATCAGCGCGCCCAGCTTCGGGTCGCTCGCGCGCAGATGCTCGACCGCCTCGGCGGGGTCAAAGGGAAGTTTGCGGCTTCGGCCATCGTGGATCATAAGGGAACAGTGTACCGTGCCGGGAATGCCCGGTCGCTAGTGCTGTGCCACGCTGCAAGGAAACTGCCTTCGCGCACCCCGCCCTTGTACCATCTAGAGCAGGGCCGGACGAGGAGCTCCAAGCCATGAAGATGCGGCCGGGTACGCAAACGGGATTTCTGCTGTGCGGCAAGGAGTGGACCGACGGCGAAGCGCTGGAGGTGCGGTCGCCGTGGGACCAGGGGCTGGTGGGCCGCGTTACCGTGGCCACGCGCGCCGATGCGCGCCAGGCCGTGAACCACGCCGCGGCCAGCCTGCGCCGCACCCGCGCCCTGCCCCGCTGGAAGCGCCGCGAGATTCTGGAGGACGTGGCCGCCGCGCTCATCGAGCAAAAGGAGCGGTTTGCTCAGTTGATTGTCGCCGAGGCGGGCAAGCCGGTTCGCCTGGCGCGCATTGAGGTGGATCGCGCCGTCGTCACCTTCAAAACCGCCGCCGAGGAGACTGTGCGGCTGGGCGGCGAGAGCATTCCGATGGACCTGACCGAAGGCAACGAAGGCCGCTGGGGGCTGGTGCAGCGTTTTCCCATCGGCCCGGTGCTAGCGATTACCCCGTTCAATTTTCCACTGAACCTGGTGGCGCATAAGGCAGCTCCCGCGCTGGCCGCGGGCTGTCCGCTGATTCTGAAGCCCGCCCCGCAGACTCCTTTTACCGCGTTGGCCCTGGGCGAGGTGATCTTGAAGGCCGGCTGGCCGGTAGAGGCGCTAGCCGTCTTGCCGCTGAGCAACGCCGACACCGCCTGGATGGCAGAAAAGGAAGATCGCATCAAGCTGGTCAGCTTTACCGGCTCGGCCAAAGTGGGCTGGGAGTTGAAAGCCCACTCCGGCCGCAAGCGCGTGCTGCTGGAACTCGGCGGGAATGCCGCTTTAATCGTTCACGGCGACTGGCCCGATCTGGACCAGGCTGCCATCCGCGTTGCGCACGCTGCCTTCGGCTTTGCCGGGCAGTCCTGCATCAGTTTGCAGCGAGTCTTTGTTAACCGTAAAATCTTCCAGAGCTTTTTGTGGAAGCTGGTTGAGCATGCCGCCAAGCTGCTGGCCGGGGACCCGTCCGATGAGGCTACCGATGTTGGCCCGCTCATCCGGCTCGCCGAGGCTGAGCGCGTGGAAGCCTGGATAAAAGAAGCTGTGGAGGGGGGCGCCAAGCTGGTGGCCGGCGGCGAGCGCCGCGGCTCCGTAATCACGTCGGCCATCCTGACCGGAACCAAGCCGGGAATGAAGGTGCGCGACGAAGAGCTCTTCGGCCCGGTGGTCGTCATCGAGCCTTACGACGACTTCGAGCAGGCCATCGCCGACGTAAATCACTCCAAGTATGGCCTGCAGGCTGGCCTGCTTACCCGCGACGCCGGACGCATCCTGACCGCCTATCGCGAACTCGAAGTGGGCGCGCTGATTGTGGGCGATACTCCCAGTTGGCGCAACGATTCTATGCCCTTCGGCGGCGTCAAAGACTCAGGGCTGGGACGCGAAGGCATCCGAGCAGCCATTGTCGAGATGACCGAGCCGCGCCTGTTGGTAATGGCGGGAATCAGCTAGTCTTCTCAGTCCGCCGCAGCGCCTTCGGGCGCGCTCTTCTCCGGCCAGGGCGGCAGCAGCTTCACCAACGCCCACAGAAAGACCAGCGGAAGAATGGTCAAGGCAATCGCCACCAGCAGCCCCTCTCGCGATACCAGGCCCATCTTGTAGGTCGTGTAGCCAAGAAAGCTCTTGCTGAACAACTGCCCGCCAATCACCACATTCCAGCGCATGGCGAAGATGCCGACCAGTGTCAGGCATCCGGCTACGGCGTAGATCCGTTTGCGGACAATCTCGGGCAGCTTCACCACCTGCGTTACGGCCAGCAGAATGATCGGAGTGATCGTGCCCAGGCAGATCTGGATCACGATGTGCGGAATGTAAAGCTGGGTGTGGACCATGAAATCCAGGCTGCGGAAGGATTCGCCGGCCTCATAGATGCGATGGATCAGGTCCAGCATCTCCAGGCTGAAATCGACAATGAAGATATAGAACAGGTACATCGCGATTGTGTCCACACAGCGCATGTCGATCTTCTGCTTGCGCAGCCGGGTTAGCGCCATGTACAGCAGCATCACCCCGGCAATCCCCGAGACCATGGCCGAGAAGATGAAGACCACCGGCATCAGCGGCGATGACCACCAGGGATTGGCTTTGATCGAGCCAAAGATGAAGCCGACATATCCGTGCAGCAGAAACGCGGATGGAATGCCGACCAGCGTGACAATCCAGCCTACCCGTTCGTCGATGGCCAGCGAGCGCGGGCTGATGTTGTTCGATCCCAGCGTCATCAGCCGGTAAATCCAGCGCGTCCAGCCCGAGGCGGATTGCGACCACAGCACGATGTCGCGCCGGTAATCCAGCCAGATTTCCAATACCAGGACGGCCATCAGGTACCACAGATACACATACCCGAACATGGCCATCGCCGAGGAACTGTGCGGTGTGAAGTACATCTCCGGCGAACGCTCCGGATGCCCCAGATGCAACTGCAGCGGCAGCGGCGCAACCAGCAGGAAGGCCAGGGCCGTCAGCAGCGCCAGCCGGTAAGTCGGCTTCACCGCTTCTACCTGGAAGACGCGCTCCAGCGAGGCCAGAATGAATGCGCCGGCCACCAGACCGGTAATGAATGGGTACAGGACGATCAGCACGCTCCATTGGAGCGCGACTTCGTTCGGATACATGAAGCCTTCAACACCGTTCATGAATACAGCTCCTAGCTCTTAGCTTCTAGCTCATCGTGCTGCTTCCGGCCGCATCGCGTTCCCGCTTAAGATCCAGCTAATAGCTAGCAGCTAAAAGCTAGAAGCTGTTCTTACCGCACCGAACCGTCCAGATCGTTGTAAAAAACCTTCGCGCCGGTGGCCATCTGCGGCTTCAACACCTGCACGCTATGCGTCTTCAGGAACTCGTGAATCGGGTCCCTGGGATTCTTCAGGTCGGCCAGTTGGCGCGCCCCGGTGGGGCAGGCTTCGCAGCATGCGGTCGTCAATCCCTTGGTAATCCGGTGGTAGCAGAGCGTGCACTTGTCGGCTACCTTTTTTGTGGGATGAATGTAGCGGCAGCCGTAGGGGCAGGCCTGCACGCAATAGGCGCAACCCAGGCAGTAGGTCTGGTCCACCAGCACCACGCCATCCGGGCTGATGAAGGTGGCGCCCACCGGGCAGACCTGCGTGCACGGCGAGTCGGCGCAATGGTTGCAGAGTTTCGGAACGAAGAAGTATTTGCCCTGGTCTTCCTTGGCGACTGGAAAGCCTTCCTTGCCGCCGTCGGGCGAGATGACCTGTGGATTGGTCATCTGCTCGTCCGAGACGTTGTAGCGCTCTACCCAGGTGCGGAAGAATCCCTCCGGCACATCATTTTCGGCCTGGCAGGCCCGCACGCAGTTGCCGCAGCCGATGCACTTGGGGATATCGATCAACATGCTCCACCAGTGCTCGGACATCTTGTAGTTGGGCGCTTCTTCCGGGGTTCCGGCCAGCACGGACTCCCACGCCACCGCCGCCGCCGGCAACAGAATCAACATTTGACGCCGGGTCACGTTCATTTCGCGCCTCCCGCTTCCATTCCTGGGCTGTGCGGCTTGTGGCAGGTCTCGCAGGGCAGCCCCGTGGAGTGGTCTTCCGGCACCACTTGCGGAAAGCCCTTGGGTTTGGCGGCGCTGGCCGTGTGACATCGGGCACAGAGTATCGCCGTGTCGAGCTTTACGGGTGTTACCGAGGCCGGGTCGTCGGCATGCTTTGCCAGAGGTCCGTGGCAGGCCTCGCAGTTTACGTGCGCATGTTTTCCGGCCTTCTTCGCATCCAGAACGTCGGCGTGGCAGGTTTCACAACTCTCATGGCCTGCGTATTTCACCGGATGGGCGGCAATCTCGCCGATGGCCGCCCCGCGATAGTGCCCGTACTCTCCAAAGCTCTTCGGGACAACGATTTGGCGTACCGCCAGAAACACCAGAAAAGCGAGGACAAAGAGCCCCGCAAACCGGAAAAGATGTCCTGCATCCTTGAAAACGCTCATCGAGCATTATCTCCGTTACGACCCTGCCAGGGGTTCCGCAGCCTATCCTGTGAAATCCGAGCGCACTTCTCGCCGGTATGAAGCTATCGGGGGCCATCTTTGGCTGTATGTGAGCTAAATCACACTTCGGCGTCGCCGGATGCGTGTTCCTGGCGTAACACTCCTCTTTCACTCGGTTTTCGTTTGTCGGCTGGGAGATTTGCGCAGAGCCGCTGGCGTCTAGGCAGTTGCAAGGCGGGTCAGCGTGAGGACGGTGATGTCGTCGTCCTGGCCAAAGTCGATAGCGGCCTGGGTAGCTTGTTCGGCGTTGGGACGGGACGCGAAGAGAGTCTCCAGGCGTTCGTAGCCGTAGAGTTCGCCGTTTTGATTGCGGGCTTCGAGTATGCCGTCGGTGTAGAGGGCGAGCCGGTCGCCCTGACTGAGTTGGAGAGTGGTTTCTTCGTAGCCGGCTGAGGCCGTCAGGCCCAGCGGGAGCGCGCCGGGCAGGGCGATTTCGGCGGCGTTGAGGAAGGGTGCGGGGTGGCCGGCGCTGGCAATTGCGCACCTTCCGCCGGGATTGAGGCGCAGCGCGACGCAGGTGGCGAAACCGCCTTGCAGGCGGCCATGGAGGCTGTGGTTGAGCTGGGTCAGCAGTTGAGCTGGATTAGGATGCTCGTCGGCCAGGGCACGGATCGCGCCCACGATCAGCGAGACAGCCATGGCGGCCTTGAGCCCCTTGCCGCTGACGTCGCCGAGAATGACTAGTGTGGAACCGCCTACCAGCGGGATGATTTGGAAGAAGTCGCCGCCCACCTCCTGGTCGGGGCGGTAAGCACTGGTCAGCGTGAAGCCCGGCACCTCGGGGAGGGACTCGGGGATGAGCAACTGTTGCAGCTCGCGGGCGCTCTTGAACTCCTGCTCCAGGGCGCTCTGGCGGCGGCTGTTCGCGACTAAGTAACGATAGACCGCGTACACGATGGAAACCAGCAGCAGCGTGTTGGTCAGGTCGGGGACGGAGACAGGACTGCCATTGAGCGTGAAGAGTGGCGCGGCGATCCTCTCTCCAAAAGTCCAATGCGTGTATCGGCTGCTCAACAAAACGTCGAATCGCACCACGTCGATCATCTCGGCAAAGAACGCGGTGATGGCCACCAGCCAGCGAACGGCGTCGAGATGGCGGCGCACGGCAACGGCAAAGAGCACCAACAAAAGCGGATAGGCTTCAAGAACGCCCAGAAGGCCAAAGACAGCTGACTGGACCGCTCCACCGAAGTGCGCATATCGGGGCCAGCTCTCTGCAGTCCAGCCGATCGCGTACAGCAGCCCGGCGATTGTGGCTGCCAGAATACGGATGACTGCGGCTATTTGCGTCAGCCGGAGCACGGGGCGGTTTTCGCGGAGATCGAAGAGCCATAGCAGCAGAAACCACAGCGATATATTCCGGATCGCCCAAGCAAGTTCGTTCACCATGCCCGAATAGGCAAATGGCAAGGAACTGCTGATGCCATACAGGATTACCAGGATTTGCGGAGCGAGCGAAAACCCGGCCATCCAGAACGGCAGCCATTGCCTGCGATCGCGCAGCCAAGCCAGCAGGCTGAGCAGGCCGACCAGCCCATAGAGCGACGCCTGGGCATAGAGGAATTGACGGCTGCGCAGCCACTGGTAATCGAGCGTGGTTTTGTAGGTGGCGATTCCCTCCGGAGTGCCCACAACGGGCGCGGCTTCCATTCCGCCATGCCGGCCGTTGTCGATGGAGAGCAGCGGCGCTTTCCAGATGCGTATCGCAAGCACGCCGCTCTGCGCCTGCCCCAGTGCGAATGTTTGCGGCGATTTACGGTCATACCAGACCGGGCGGGGCGGCAGCTTGCCGTAGTGTCCCACGAGCGCGCCATTCCAGTAGACCTCATAAGCGTCGTCAACGCGCTGCACGGTCAGGTCGAACGCCGGCGAGCCGTCAAACGCGGGCGTAAGCGCGATATGGCGGCGATACCAGGCGAAACCCGTGTAGCTCTCGTGCCCCTGCGCGCCCCAGGGCTTGTCGACGGCGAGTTGTTCCCAGCGGCTATCGTCAAACGCGGGCGCAGCCCAGGCAGTGTTGTCGCCGAGGTGAAATTGCCATGGCCCGTCGAGAGAGACCGTGCCCTTTCCAAGTCCGTCAACGGCCAGCGAGGGCGCGGCCTGCGCAAATGCGCCGGAGGCTGTGGCAATGATGAAAAGAATCTGCACGCCGAGGAAGCGTGCTCTGCGGGGAAGCATGAGTATTACTTGGATGTTAGGGAAAGGAAGGAAGATTCAGTGCCGTTCGCGCAGAGACCTAAGGCGCGCACCGGGGCGGAAAGCGATACGATGAATCTTTGGAGCGCACGATGCCAAAGATACTCGACGGCGCGGCGATTGCCGCGCAGATCAAACGGGAAGTTGCGGATGAGGTGAAGCGGCTGGCCACGCAGGGCATCCGGCCGGGGCTGGCGGCGGTGCTGGTGGGCCACGTGCCGGCGTCGGAGATCTACGTCCGCAACAAGGTGCAAACTTGCGCCGATCTGGGCATCTTCAGCGACCTCATTACGCCTCCCGATTCCGTCACCACCGACGAACTGCTCAAGCTGGTGGCCCAGCTCAACGCCCGCGACGAGATTGACGGCATTCTCATCCAGTTGCCGCTTCCCGCACATGTCGATTCCAAAGCGGTGCTCGATGCCATCGCTCCAGCCAAAGACGTGGACGGCCTTCATCCCGTGAATGCGGGCCTTTTGCAGGCGGGCCGTCCGGCTCTTGCGCCTTGCACGCCTGCGGGAGTGATTGAGATTTTGAAACGCAGCGGAATCCCCATCGCCGGCCAGCACGCCGTGGTGGTGGGCCGCAGCGACCTTGTAGGCAAGCCGGCCGCCATGCTGCTGCTCCACCAGAACGCAACGGTCACCATCTGCCACTCGAAGACTCGCGACCTGGGCGCAATCACCCGCCAGGCTGACATTTTGGTGGCCGCCATCGGCCGACCCGGTTTCATCACCCCTGAAACGATTAAGCCCGGCGCGACGATCATCGACGTAGGCATCAACCGCATCTCCGACCCAACAGAATTTGCCCGCTTCTTTGCCGGCGACGCCCGGCGCGAGGCTGCCTTCGCCAAGCGGGGTTCGACGATCGTGGGCGATGTACACCCCAAAGCCTACGAGCTGGCCGGAGCTTATACGCCCGTTCCCGGCGGCGTGGGTCTGCTGACCGTTGCCATGCTGATGGCCAACACCGTGCGCGCCGCCAAAATGCGGCGGGGAATAGAATAGTGGAATCCAGATGAACACACAGGCTGCATTCAAAGAGTTCACGAACCGGTTCAAGTTGCTAATCAGCAAGCATCCCGACTTGATTACCATGACGCTAAGCAACATCTTTACTATGCGGCTGATTGGGAACAAGACGCATGGTGATCTCGCGGAGATCGCTATCGCGGAGTTTGTGAACCAGTATATGTATGATTACCGGTCGATCCACGTGGGAAAAGACCTTTACCGGGCCAAATCGAAGGAAGAGGATATCAAGATCATAAATGAGATAACGAAAGCTGAATTTCCCGTCAGCTTAAAGGCGTATGGCGACGGTCCTCTTCAGCTTTCAACGGACAAGAACAGTTTAATGTTCCGAACGCTCAGCGACGCTGGCCCGATGGATCGTCCGGAGCAAATTCGTGCAATCCTCGGTCACTCGGCATTCTCTAGTTTTGCTGAGATAAACGTCTTGCCGTTGATCTACGATGAGAAGCGTCAGCGTTGCAATATTCTGGTGTTTGATTACGACTCGGCGTTAGCGCAAACAGCAACGATTATCCGCCGGTCGGAAGGCAAGGGAAGAATACATCCAGTTTTCGTTTTTCTGGATTCTGAAGGTAGCTATATCTGTGAAGTTCGGTACGGGGATGCTTCTGCTAATGCACTTCAAAGAGGCCTATGGACGCACACGCGAAACGCCTTGAAGCATTTCGACAGTATCACCGGGGGATGGATTGATTACTCTCACAACCTCATTCTTGTGAAGCTGTTTTCTCATGCTCTGGTTTCTTCGAGCGCCGGTCATGAACTGGCATTGGAGAAGGTTAAAGAGGACATTCTCGCGCTTAAGAGGAGGTCCGGAATATGAACGCTCAGGCGCAATTATTCAGCGATGAGTTGACCTTTGAAACACCCTCTACCGAGGGAATTAAGTATGCAGGCTCAAAGCTCAAATTGATCCCCCAGATTCTCCAGCTTGCCAGAAAGGTGAACGCGAAAACAGTTTTTGACGGTTTTTCAGGAACAACCAGGGTTTCACAGGCTTTTGCTCAATCCGGATACGATGTAGTGTGTAACGACCACGCCGTCTGGTCCGAGGTCTTCGGAACCTGTTACCTGAAGGGTAAAGCGCCACGAGAATATGGCGCTCTAATAGAGCATCTGAATGCAGTGCCGCCCAAGGATGGCTGGTTCACTCAGTTCTATGGGGGTGACCCCGAGAAAGAAAAAGCGCCTAAGAGGCCCTGGCAGATTCACAATACGCGAAGGCTCGATGCGATTCGGGAAGAGATCGAAAGACTCTCTCTTGATCCGGTGGAAAAGTGCGTGGCGCTAACGAGCCTGATAATGGCACTCGATCAGGTGGACAGCACGCTCGGACATTTTGTCTCCTATCTTAGGGAATGGTCTCCTCGCTCATATAAGAAGCTTCAGCTAGGAATACCAGCGATTGTCGGTAACGGGCGCGCTCCTTCTCACCGCGTCCACCGAGCTGACATATTTGACTTAACAGATCATGTAGACGCAGACCTCGCCTATTTCGACCCGCCATATGGCTCAAACAACGAGAAAATGCCTCCGTCACGTGTCAGGTACGCCTCCTACTATCACGTCTGGACAACCATCTGCTTGCATGATCAGCCAGCGCTCTTCGGAAGAGTGAACAGGCGGGCTGACACTTCAGATACCATCGCAAATTCGCCCTTCGAAGATTTCAGAAAAGGCGAGAATGGGAGGTTCATCGCTGTCGAGGCGATTCGGAGACTGCTTGCCTCAACTCGGTCGAAGTACATCATTCTGTCATATAGTTCGGGAGGGCGGGCCACTTCTAGCCAATTGAACGAAGCAATCGAATCCTGCGGGAGATTGCTTGAGGTTGTGGAAGTTGATTACAAACGCAATGTCATGGCAGATATGAAGTGGACGAATGAATGGCTGAGGGATGCCGAGGCCCCAAATCGGGAGTTCTTGTTCCTTATCGCACGTCATTGAATCGTCTTAGGACGCAAACCGAGATTGACACTCTATAGTGTCCCCGCAAAGCAGAGGAAAGGGACAACAGGACGAGAGAATGCTTCGTGTCGGTCTCACAGGCGGGCTGGGCAGCGGCAAGAGTACCGTAGCGGAGTATCTGCGCGAACTGGGCGCCGATGTGATTGAGGCCGATGCGCTGGGCCGTGCGCTGATGGAGCCGGGACAGCCCGTCTATAAGCAGATTGTTCGCGCTTTTGGGCCCGAAGTTGTCGAAGCGGATGGCCGTCTGAACCGTGCGCGGCTGGCGGAGCTGGCATTTCAAGGCGGGCGGCTCAATGAGTTGAATGCGATTGTGCATCCGGCGGTGATTGAGGCGCAGCGGCTCTGGATGGACGCGGTTTTTGCGCGCGATCCGGCGGCCGTGGCCGTGGTCGAGTCGGCGCTCATCTTTGAAGTGGAGCGCGATGCCCGCGCCCGCGGCGAGCGGGAGACCGTCCTGGCCGGGATCCCCAGCGACAGGTCTTCGTCGCTGGGGTTACTCGCCGACTGGCGCCGCCACATCGACCGTGTCATCGTCGTCACCGCGCCCGACGAGGTCAAGATCGCCCGTTACGCAGCCCGCATCTGCCCTGAGGGCGCTGGCCGAGAGGCCGTCGAGGCCGATGCGCGCCTTCGGCTGGCGCACCAGATTCCCGATGCTGAAAAGGCGACGCGAGCCGACTATGCGTTGGCAAACACGGGAGATATCGCTTCCCTCCACGCCCAGGTTGCGACCCTTTGGCGGCGCTTGAAGGCGGAGAGCAACAATTCTCCGCGGAACTTGTCTTTAGAATAGGAACAGGCAGCCGCGTCTCTTCCTCAAGGAACATCGGCGCACCGCTACCGTATACCAGTCATCAGCTATCAGTTGTCAGTTGTCAGTAAAGATCGCAACAGCAGAATCGACGATTGCCGACAACTGAAAACTGATAACTGACACCATGGGAAAGTTCTCGGGTTTAGGAGCTATGAAACAACTGCGCCGCGTTTTCTTGATTGTCCTGCTGGTGGGCGGATTCTGGTTTCTCACCACGCATCTTCCCGCGCGTCTGAGCCAACTGTCGCTGGGCCATTTCTCGCTCTTCAATGCGCGAGGCGCCAACTCTTCGCTCGAACTGACCGAGGCAGAGGCCGCGCCTGCCTTCGACGCCGAAGAGCAGAACAATATCGCCGTCTATAAAAGGGTGCTGCCCTCGGTGGTCAATATCACTTCCACCACGCTGGTCTTCAACTTCTTCTACGGAACGGTGCCGCAACACGGCCAGGGCTCCGGCTTCATCCTCGACCGGGCCGGCCACGTGCTCACCAACTTCCACGTGGTCGAGGGCGCCAACCGCGGCATTGAGGTCATGCTCAGCAACAAGCGCCGCTACGCCGCCAAGGTGGTGGGCACTGACAAGGTGCATGACCTGGCGCTATTGCAGATCGACGCGCCTAACCTGGAGCCGGTCACTCTGGCCGATTCAGGCGGGCTTTCCGTGGGACAGAAGGTCTACGCCATCGGCAATCCGTTCGGCCTGAGCGGCACCATGACCCGCGGCATCATCAGCTCCATCCGCTCCATTCACGGCGCCGAGGGCGCGCCCATCGAGGATGCCATCCAAACCGATGCGGCCATCAACCCCGGCAACTCCGGCGGCCCACTGCTCAACTCGCGCGGCGAGGTCATCGGCATCAACACCATGATCGCCTCCAACGGCGCCGACCAAAGCTCCGGCATCGGCTTCGCCATTCCCATCAACACGGCCAAGGCGGTGCTGGCCGACCTCACCCGCTACGGGCGCGTCAAGCGGCCCTCGCTGGGCATCGTCTCCTATGCCATCGGCCCGGACCTGGCCTCGCAGATGGGCCTGGCCGCCGATCAGGGCGTGCTGATCCAGAAGGTCGTCCCCGGCGGCGCGGCTGAGCGGGCCGGCTTGCACGGCGGCAATCAGCAGGCCTACGTCGGCAACACTCCTATCATGCTGGGCGGCGACCTCATCGTGGCTATCGACAGTCAGGAGGTCACCGATCCCCAGGACATCAACGCCCTGATGGACAAACACCAAGCCGGCGACACCATCAGCGTCACCCTCTATCGCGGACGCAAGCAGATGACCATCAAATTGATTCTGGGAGAAGCGCGGGAAGCAAATACCTAGGCGGGAGATCGAATCGATCGGTTCTGTTCTATGGCTCTAGCGGGCCGCTCCGGCATGGGAGCGGCCCGTTATTCGTCAGAACCCAGCTTGCATCTCGCTCCACTCCACCTGCTCCACCTGCATCCGCGCCAGCTCGACCGGCTCGCCGTAGTGACCGGCCACCACCTCAGCCGCTTTGCCTTCATCCATGTAGGGCCGCACGGATGCCAGCTTGATCGTCGAGTAGGCGGCCATCCGCGCCACGGCAGCTCGGCTCGAGACCGACTGAACCAGGGCTAGAATCGCGCTCACGATGATTCCCACGGCTTGAATGGCCGCCAGAGCGTGCTGCTGGCTCCCTGTGTCCACTATTCTCGCCGCCTGGAGCAGTGCTGCGTTCACGCTCTGCTGAAGCGCCACCACCGAAACCTGCATCTGCGCCAGCACGCTGGCCGAGGGGTTGGCCAGATACGCCTTTGCCTGGGCGGCCAGCAGATTCGAGGCTGCGTCGAAGCTGGCCGTTGCGGCGGTGAAGGCCGGCGCATCCGACGGCGCAAGCAGCGCCGCGGTCGAGTCTACCGTGGCCACCGCGCTTTGCAGCGCCGGCGTCCAGTTCACAATCTCCTGGGCAACGTTGGTCCCGGCGCATCCGCTTAGGAACGGCAACGGCAGCAGCAGCGCGATCAGCGCCCACGCGCCCAGCTTGGCGGTCGAGCCGGAGGAAGACCCGCCGCCCGGATCCTTGGCCAGCAGCCCCAGCAGTGCGGTTGCCAGCGCCGAGACAAACGTCACCACGGTTCCGCTTCCCACGTTGCCCAGCGTGACGCCCTGTTGCAAAAAAACGCCCGCAATGGTCACGATCGCAATCAGCAGTCCGGCGGCCGATGTCTTCGGGTGGTTCCAGATATTCGAGATGGGATTCATGCAGATAACTCCTTCGATCCGAGAGTTGCCCTAGAACTTGATGCCCAGGCTGCGCATAAACTGCTTGACCTCGGGCCATGCGGCCTTCAGATCGGCTGCGGTCTCAATATCCAGGGGGATGTTGAGCGGGTTGGCGGCTGCGCCGGCCAGCTCCGCCAGAGGCTTCTCCATCGCGGCTACCAGGATGGCAAGCGCCGCTATCGCCGCCGGCGCCGCGTGCAGGGCCTTGTCGACGCCGGTAAGCCACTTGAGGGCATCTTCAGCTCCGATTTCGATGCCCTTTTCGATGTTCACAAGAATGTTGGCCACGTGTGGGTTCCTATTCCTGCCAGCGGCCGGAGCACAATGGATCCGTCCGCTGGACTTGGGGTATCAGGCAAAACCAGGGATACTTCTCCCTATTCAGCTCTTTTCAGGGTCGCCGCTCCCTGATGGTCGCGTCGACTGAGGTGCTGAGGCTTCGAGATACACCATCCCTGGTTTTGCGATTGGCCGCTCTCAAAATCTGTACGTTGCCGTGGTTCCGGTCTGGCGTCCAGCGGAGAGCCCGTGCCATGCAGACTCGGACGGTCCCGCGCCCCGGCGCCATCCACAATGGGGAAGGCGTACACATTCGCCCGGCGCGGCATCTCCGTCTCTTGTCTGGCTATCTCTAAGCGTAGGCAATGGAGGGCATATCTTCGGTAAGGTTGGACAGTGAGGGAAAGATTGTAAAATCAGATAGTTATACAAATAGAAATCAATTTTTCACTTGACAGGCGCGATTGGCCTGGAAGAACCGGAAGCTTTTGGCCGGAAAACGGGCGGCGAACGGGTCCGTCAGTCCGTGCTTTGCGAACTCCGCTTCACATACCGCCGTCCGCGAATCTCATATTCTCCGCTCGCGACGCGTGCGATCGCCTCGGAATAGGCCAGGTGCTCCTCGGCCAATATCTGCTCAGCCAGCGAGTGCGCATCGTCAGTGTCCAGCACCGGAATCGCCCTCTGTAAAATAATCGCGCCGTGGTCCACGCCCTCATCCACAAAATGCACCGTGCAACCGGCCACCTTCACGCCGTACGCGAAGGCCTGCTCCTGCGCCTCAAGGCCGGGGAAGGCCGGTAGCAGCGCGGGATGAATGTTGAGAATGCGATTGGGAAAGGCGGCCACAAACTCCGGCGACAGCAGCCGCATGTAGCCGGCCAGGCAAACCAGACCTACGCGGTGCGCCCGCAGGCAGGCGATCACGTCGGCGTCGTGCTCCTGGCGGCTGCGCCCTTTTGAGACAAAAACCTCCGTCCGCAGGCCCAGTTCCCGCGCCTTCCGGAGGCCGTCCGCTTCGGCCACATTGGAGACCACTACCGCAATCTCCACTCCGCTCAGTCTTCCCGTTCGGATGGACTCGGCAATGGCCAGAAAGTTCGATCCGCGGCCAGAGAGCAATATGCCCAGCCGAACCGGATCGGCAATCGCGCTCATGTGTATTGCACCCGGCGTTCGCCCTTCACCACGCGCCCGATCACGTAGAACTTCTCCTCGGCGCGGTCCAGCAGGTTCTTGGCGCGCGTGAATTTTTCCGCGGGAATCGCCGCAATCAGCCCGATGCCCATATTGAAGGTGCGCATCATCTCCTCCTGCGAAACCTGGCCCAGTTCGCGCAGATGCTCAAAGATGGGCAGCACCGGCCAGGAACCGATCTCGATCTGCGCCCCAGTCGTTTTGGGCAGAATGCGGGGAAGATTTTCGGTGATTCCCCCGCCGGTAATATGGGCCATGCCGGTGGTCAAACCCGCCGCGACCAGCTTCTGAATCACATGGAGATAGCTGCGATGGATCCTCATCAGCGCCGCGCCGGCTTTCTCCTTGATACCGGTTACATATTGGGTTGGTTTGTAGCCGGCCACCTCAAAGAACAGCTTGCGGGCCAGTGAGTAGCCGTTCGTATGCAGCCCGGTCGAGGGCAGCCCCACCAGCACGTCGCCGGCCTTGATGCTCTCGCCGGTCACCATCTTGTCGCGGTCCACCACGCCCACAATAAAGCCCGCCAGATCATACTCGCCGCCGGTATAAAAGCCCGGCATCTGCGCCGTCTCGCCACCGATCAGCACACAGCCGTTGGCTTTGCAGGCCTCAGCCAGCCCGCTCACCACGCTCTCCGTCACCTCCGGGTCCAGCTTGCCGCTGGCCAGGTAATCCAGAAAGAAGAGTGGCGTGGCGCCCTGGACGGCGATGTCGTTGACGCAGTGGTTCACCAGGTCAACGCCCACCGTCTGGTGCAGCCCCAGCTCGAAGGCCACCCTCAGCTTGGTGCCCACGCCGTCGGCCGAACTCACCAGGATGGGGTTCTTCCAGCGCTGCAAGTCGAGACGGAAGAGCGCGCCAAAGCCGCCTATTCCGCCCAGAACGTTGCGGTTGAAGGTCTTTTGCGCCAAGTACTTGATACGCTCCTTGGCGCGGTCGCCGCTGCTGATGTCAACGCCGGCGTCGGCGTAGGTCACGGGTTTGCGTTTGGGTTCGTCTGGCACGGTGCGGCTTTCTCGGATGGAGTTTCCGGCGGCGCGGCTGGCCGGAAAGGTTGATTTTAGCAGGATTTGAGGGATGCGGCTGTGCTTTGTGCCAACCTTCCCGAGTCCGGGCCGGAGAGCAGTAAAAAATAAAATGGAAAGCTGACTTGATACTTGGGCAGCTCCAGGTTACTCTGATTTGGAAAGCTGACTTTACATGACAGGCACGATTACAAATCGCGTTAAAGAGCTACGCGTCACGCGTGGGTGGACGCAGGAGCAACTGGCGCAGGCCGCCGGTGTCTCACGCCAGAGCATTAACTCCATCGAGCGCAACCGCTATGTGCCCAGCCTGGAGCTGGCTCTCACCTTCGCCCGCGTATTCGCCTGTTCCACCGATCAGATCTTCCAGTTGGAGAAGGAAAAATGACCCATCCGATCTTGAGCAGAATACCCATCCTCCGTAACTTCGTCGACGAGCGCTTTTTGGAGCATCGCCGCCGCTCCAGCAGCCTCGCAGGAATCATCGGCGGCTGCTTGGCCATCTGCCTCTGGTACTACCGTTTTGCCTTCGATCACATCTGGAGCTGGGATCTGTTTGCCGTCGCTCTCACCATTGTGGGAATCAAGATGTCCCTGATGGTCTGGTACCGCCTCACTGACTGACCCTGAAAGGAGACTCAAGAAAATGTGCCTCAATCGACGGAAGAACCCAATTGCCACATTGCCGCTTGCAATGTCATTCATCGCAATTGGCATTCTCTGGCCGCATATCATCCCCCCGTCCTCGCATCTGGGAACGGACTGGAACGACTTTCTGCGCGGAGGCGTCATGGGCGTGGCCATTGGCATGTTGCTGTTTACTGTGATCCAGATGCGCCGTCAAGGTTGTGGCCCGCAGCGTCAGGACCCTGCAGAAAATGGCTCCTCTCCCCATCCGTAGGCAGCGGGCAGCTCTCCAGCCGTCCCCAGATACGGTACCGCCATCGGGCAACGAGCCGGTAAACCGGGTCGCTCAGGGAGCTCGGAATCCAGCCCAGCACCATGGCAACAATCGGCCAGGGCTGCGGCAGTTCGCGCAGCGAGACCAATTCACCCGCGAATCTAATCCATAGCTGTTCATTGGTTTGCAGCGGATTGCGAAAGACCAGCACCGTGTCCGGAGCGCCATTTGGCTCAAGGAGGTCGGCGTGACGCTCTATCAATTGCGTTACCGCTGGCGAGACGGAGGCGGCAAAGCGCAGCCGATCCCGCCGGTCGTGGCGGAGCAGCCAACGGACCCATCCGTTGCACAGCCCGCAGCGGCCGTCATAGACCACCAACAGGCGGTCGCCGATCTCCAGAGATTCTGGCATCCCCTTTTAGATGACAAAACCATGACGGCGGAACCCTGAACCTTCAAATGTCGTTGCGAAAAATGCGCGCAGCTATACTGAGTTGATGAGCAACCCCGTCCGAACTCGCTCCCAGGCCCTCCAGCAGCGTGCCGAGCGCTTCTTTCCCGGCGGCGTGAACTCCCCGGTGCGGGCCTTCGGCGCGGTGGGCGGCGCGCCGCCGTTTATCGAGAGCGCCAGGGGCGCCTGGCTCACCGACGCTGACGGCAATCGCTATATCGACTACTTCGGCTCCTGGGGACCGATGATTCTGGGTCACGCCTTTCCTGTAGTCGTGGAAGCGATCGAACGCGCCGCGCGCAACTCCGCCAGTTTCGGCGCCTCTACGGCCGCCGAGGCCGATCTGGCCAAGCGCATCGTCGCCTGCTATCCGGCCATCGAGAAGATGCGTTTCGTCAGCTCCGGCACTGAGGCAACCATGTCGGCCATCCGGCTGGCCCGCGCCGCCACTGGCCGCAAGATCATCGTTAAATTCGAGGGCTGCTACCACGGTCACGCAGATGGCCTGCTGGTCAAAGCCGGCTCTGGCGTGGCTACCTTTGGCATTCCCGGCTCGGCCGGCGTGCCGGAAGAAATCGCCCGCCTCACTCTTGCGCTGCCTTACAACGACCTGGCCGCTGTTGAAGCGGCTTTCGCCGCCCATCCCGGCGAAATTGCCGCAGTAATTTTAGAGCCCATCGTCGGTAATGCCGGCTGCATTCCACCCGCCCCCGGCTATCTGGCCGGTCTGCGCGCACTCACCGCCCGTGAAGGGGCTCTCTTCATCGTGGACGAGGTCATGACCGGCTTCCGCGTGGCTCTCGGCGGTGCGCTCGAACTCTACGGTATCGATGCCGATCTGGTTACGCTAGGCAAGATTGTCGGCGGGGGGTTGCCCGTGGGCGTCTTTGGCGGCAAGCGCGCTCTCATGGACCTGCTCGCTCCGCTCGGACCCGTCTACCAGGCCGGCACTCTCAGCGGCAATCCGCTGGCCATGGCCGCCGGCATTGCCACCCTCGCTTATCTACAGGAACATGCAGGCGAGGTTTATCCGCGCCTCGAAACCACGGCCCGTGCCGTCTTTGAGGGGATCGCCCAGGAAGCTGCCAAAGTCGGAATCCCGCTCACCACGAACCGCGTCGGCTCCATGGGTACATGGTTTTTTACCAAAGGCCCAGTCACGAACTACGCCCAGGCTGCGCAATCCGACACCGCCGCCTTCGGCCGCTTCCACAATGCCATGCTTAACCAAGGAGTCTGGCTCCCGCCTTCGCAGTTCGAGGCCGCCTTTCTCAGCACGGCACACGGTGAAGAAGAAGTTGCAGCAACCATCGCCGCCGCGCATGAAGCCTTCCATACCGTCCAAACCGAATAAGTCAGTGCGCACTTTCCCACCCGCAATGCGTCTAGGGTTTATCATCGAAGAGGTTGCAGGCCAAAATGTCTGCGCCATCGTTTTGCAGCCCAGGCGTGGTGCGGATTCTTGAATCGGGTCACCCTGCAGGAGTTTCTCTCTCAAAACAGCATTCGGGAAGCGGGATCAGATGCGGGCAAAGACGGCAGTCGTGCTGGGCGCCCAATGGGGCGACGAGGGCAAGGGCAAGATTGTAGACGTGCTCAGCGAGCGGTTCTCCGCCGTGGCGCGCTATGCCGGCGGGCACAACGCCGGGCATACCGTCATCCACGGCGGGCAAAAGTTCATTTTGCAGTTGATCCCCTGCGGCGTGCTGCGGCCGGGATGCAAGGGCATCATCGGCAATGGCGTGGTGTTGGACCCGCTGGCCTTCCTCAGCGAAGTTGCCAAGCTGCGCAATCTCGGCGTGGCCGTGGATGGGCAGCTTTTTGTTTCCAATCGCGCCCAGGTGATCTTGCCCTACCACCGCATGATCGAGCTGGCTGCGGAAAGCGCGCCGGGACGGAAAAAGATCGGCACCACCAGCCGGGGCATTGGGCCGGCCTACGAAGACAAGATGGCGCGTAGCGGGTTGCGGGTTGTGGACCTGCTCAGGCCGGAACTGCTGAAGACGCACATCGAAGCTGCCTGCGCGGAGAAAAACGCCATTGTCCACGCGCTCTTCGGCGCTGACCCGCTGGACCCGGCAAAAATGTACGACGAGTACGCGGCGGCGGCCGAGCTGGTGCGCCCCTTTGTGACCGATACCGGGCGCCTGTTGAACTTGATCCTGTCCGAGGGCGGCAGTGTGATGTTCGAGGGCGCACAGGGAACCATGCTCGACATCGACCACGGGACTTACCCCTTTGTAACCTCCTCATCGGCCACGGCGGGCGGAGCGTCCACGGGAACCGGCGTGGGACCGACGGCCATCGGCACGGTGATCTCCGTGACCAAGGCCTACGTAACCCGCGTGGGCGAAGGGCCATTCCCCACAGAGATAAACGACGCCGCAGGCGAACAGTTGCGGGCGCGCGGCATGGAGTATGGCGCGGTTACCGGGCGCTCACGGCGTTGCGGCTGGCTGGATATTCCGCTGCTGCGCTACTCGAACCAGGTGAATGGCGCCGAGTGGCTGGTGGTAACCAAGCTGGACGTGCTGGACGTGCTGGATGAAATTCCCGTCTGCATCGGCTACGAAATAAACGGCAAATTCACGGACGAAATTCCCGCCGACGTGCACGGTTTGGAGTCGATCAAGCCGCGCTACACAACGCTGAAGGGCTGGCGGCAGTCTACCGAGGGCATCACCGAGTTCGACAAGCTGCCCCAGGCGGCGCAGGAGTACCTGCGCTTCCAGGAACGCGAGAGCGGGGCCAAAATCGGAATGGTCTCAACCGGCCCGGATCGCGAGCAGACCATGGCGCTGCCGGAGTTTGCCCAGGCTCTCGAAGATATTCACGCATAAGCCGCAGCAAGGCCCAGCGGATTTCCGTTCAAGTGAATAAGGAAACTATTCTCTGGTTAGCTTTATCGTCAGGTTTAGGTTCGCGCCCGAAGATCGCGCCGAGGTGGCCGAAACTTTGCGCCTGCTGGCCGCTGCCTCCCGCCAGGAGCCGGGGTGCGTCAGCTACATTCCCCATCTGGTGGAGGGCGACCCGGACACCGTGCTCATCTATGAGCAGTACCGGGACGCCGCAGCCCAGGACGCCCACCGCGACTCCGAGCACTACAAGCAGTTTGCCGTGGGCGGGCTCTTTCAGATGATGAAGGAGCGGAGCGTCGAGAATCTGCATGCTCTCCTATGAGGCGTTCCTCCCGTCCAATCGACGACGGTTCTGCCCCAGCGAGAGTTGTTCGTTTACAGATAATTGACTTATTTCCGCAATGGACTGTGTGATTGGGCATTGACCGGCACGCCTATCCGGAGCTACTATCCGATACGTTTATGCAGGTTGCCATCACCAACCCTTCAGTGCACATGAGCCGCCGGATGGCGCTCGTTTCGATGCTCGTCGCATTGCTTGTCCAGGCGGCGTTTGCGAATCCCCAGCGTCCCGGAATGCCACGGGCGCAGAAGCACGAGAGCCACCACGAGATCGACCAACTCGAGGAGACATGGCGCAATGCCGTTCTCACGCCGAACATCGCCGTCATGAGCACTCTGCTGGCTGACGACTACATGGCCGTCACCGCCAGCGGAACGCTGCAAACCAAGGAGCAGGCCTTGGCCAGACTGGGCAGCGGGCGAGTGCATTACACAGCCCTCGTGCTTTCAGACCGCAAGGTGCGCTTCTATGGGACTACTGCGCTGGTCACCTCGTTTGCCCAGGTAACCGGCAGCAACTCCGATGGGGAAGATATCTCCGGCAGCTATCGCTACACGCGGGTTTATGTGCGCAATGCGCAGGGCAAATGGAAGATCGTCAGCTTTGAGGCCAGCCGGATTCGCCAGCCCGGCGAGCATAGGTAGCTGAAAGGTTTTGCCTTTTCCTCAAGGCCGCCGGAATCAGCCGCCTGCTCCGCATCCCGACACTCCCGGCACATTCCACAATTGGCGAACGGTGCCACGGCGCCGTAGCGCGTCTTAGCCCTAGAACCGCTGTAGGCGAAACATCTGGCTTTGCGTAACCTGAATAAAAGTGACCGAGGTGTTGAGAATAGTTACTTATTACTGCTTTGTATTCAGATACCTGGCCTGGCCTTTGTGGAAAACCTGTACTATACTCCGTATGGCGTCGTGTACGTTTGATTTTCGTTTCCAAACCACCTGTACTTGAACGCCAGTCAATCATTGCAGCGAGAGTGCGGGCTCCTGAGGCGCTTCATTTATCCCCCTGGTCCATTTGAAGCTCTCGATTTGGCACTCTTCCCTGATTTGTGTGCACTGAATCAAACCGGCATCGGCCTGCGAGGGCACGGCACTTTGATGAGTTGACTGAACAGAGGTCAATCATATGAAAACCGCACAGTTGGCGACGCTCAGGTTCTTTTCGTTGTTGTTTCTCTTGCCGGGCTTGGCGGGCCTAGTGATCTCCGCCATGGTCTCGACGCACTACATGGACACCCTGCCCAAATCGCCGGCGCCGGAAGAGTTGCGCACTACGCCGCGGAACATTAACGGATACGTGGTGTACCAGACTGTGGAAGAGGACCAGCGACTCACCTTTCTGGAGTACACCTCGATGGGGGTCTTCGTGATCGGACTCGGGTTGGGTTTAGTCTACTTCGAGAAGTGGGGCAACTACCGGTCGCGCGAGGCAGAGGAAGACAACGAGCTATCTGAAAATCTCGGTTAGGGCATGGTTTAATGCGCTGAGTCGCCTGCTACAGAGTCACGTACTATAACTAGATGCCCGAACTTCCCGAAGTGGAAACTATAGCCCGTGGCGTCCAGGAACGGGTGCGCGGCGACAGCATTGTGCAGGCCTGGTTCGGCTCCCACCGCAAACTCTTTAAAAACCCGTCTGCGCGACAGGCCGCTGGCCTTGAGGGACGCGCCATTCTGGCCGTCCATCGCATGGGAAAACACATTGTTTTCGAGCTGGGGTCAGCTGGCGGCGGCTCTCCTGCGGCAAGGCGCCGTTTCAACGGGCCGGAC
>Ga0182027_10002608_pt1 | contig 29098 bp, 28 predicted proteins | sample 712E1DmetaG_FD_121300 | JGI IMG/M metagenome (GOLD analysis project Ga0182027, IMG submission 121300) | Permafrost microbial communities from Stordalen Mire, Sweden - 712E1D metaG (Illumina Assembly) | ecosystem: Environmental > Terrestrial > Soil > Wetlands > Permafrost | place: Sweden...
GCGGTCACGGTTCTCGAACAGGCGAAATCGCTCCTTGTCGGCCAACTGGGATGAGGGTTCTGCTTGACGAGTGCATCCCTCGCAAGCTCAAGAGCGCACTTCCCGACCATGAATGCCACACCGTTCCCGAAGCGGGCCTCGCGGGCCAGAAGAACGGTATCTTGCTTTCGCTTGCGGAAGCTGCTGGCTTTGATCTCTTCCTCACGATGGATAAGGGTCTCCAGTATCAGCAGAACCTGGCCGGCCGCAGCATCGCGATTCTGATTATCCGCGCCAGATCTAACCGCCTCCAGGACCTGTTACCGCACCTAGAAGCGTGCCGATTGATCATGAGTACGATCCGTCCCGGCGAAGTGATACGGGTTGGGGAATAGAGAGCGGGGCGCGAGAGGCCTGATTCAGCCACCCGCCCGATGCTGGGGGCCTGCTTTCCGGCGCGGCTGGGCGGTGCGCCAGACTGTATCGTCCGGCGAACTTGGACGAATTCCCGTTTTGCGACCACAATCGTCCATTTGTCATGCTTTGCATATACAATAAAAGTGCGGTGTTCGACTGGGACGAAAGCAATTTGCGCAAGATCAGGGCCCATCGGATCAAATCCGACGAGGTAGAACAGGCTCTCTCGAACAGCCCGATTTTGGTCTATGAGCAAGATGTGCAGGGAGAATTGCGCTACGTATACTACTGCGAAACGGATTCTGGGCGACTGCTGGCCGCTATCGTGATCGAGCGCGGCGAGCAGATCCGGGTTGTAACCGCGTACGATCTGGACGCCGGCCAGAAAAGGGACTACTTAGCTCGGCGGGTGCGAGGGGAGTGAATCCATGAAAACGAAACCGACTGACATCCCGAAGTTCGGGAACGAAGCCGAGGAGGCGGACTGGTGGGCTAGTCGCCAGGGTCGCGAGTTTGTGAAGCGGAAATCGGCTGAATCCCCGAAGGAGCCGAACGCGCCGAAGGGATCGCGCCTCGTAGGCCAGCTGAGCCGGACTGCCAGCGTTCAGATAGCGTTGCGATTGCCCGAACCCGACGTAACGAAGGCGAGAGAAATCGCGACTCGCAAGGGCGTGGGCTACCAGACCCTGCTCAAGATGCTGGTGCATGAAGGTCTCCGCCGCGAAGCGCGAAGACCGTGATCGTTGAATACGCCAACTTGTCTTTCGTTCACGCCGGTAAAGCTGCGGCCCCAGAATATCAGTTTTCGGTTGGCGTCTTGTTAGCCCGGTCGATGACAAGCATTTCAACCGGCCCCTTCGCGGATTCCAACTTCAGTCCGAGTTGACTGCTCAGCGCGGCCTGCAGATTCGGAGCCGGTTCGCTTGCCACGTCCGTCGCGCTCCCCGGCGGTGGCTCCGGTAAGGCAATGCCCGCCGCCGGCATAAACGTCAGTCTGAAATCGTAGGCACCCGTCAACCCCGTCTTGTCCACCACCGGGCGGTCTAGCTCGTTCATCAACATTATTAGCAGACTTCTGACCGTCTGCCCGTTGCCTAGGATGGTTGCCCCTCCCTGAGATAATAAGCCCGTCATGCTGCGAAAGCCCGCCGGCGCCACGGGAAAGCCGGAACCGTCCACCCGTAGCGTATTCCCCCCGCCGCCCGGTCGAGGCGTGGGAGGAGATGCGGCGTCCGCCAATGTGGACTCCTTCATCTTCAGCCCGCCCTTCGCCACCGTCAGCTCGTAGATCGGCAGTTCCCTTGTTTCCCTATGGAACGCCAGCCCGAACCGCTCCGCCAAGAGACTCTGAAGCATCGGGTTCACTTGGTCCTTTGCGGTACCCGCAGGAATCTTCGCGACGATATCGTAAGTCTCGCTATCGAGCCAACCCGGTCCGGAAATCCTGCTGGGTGGCAGATCGTAAGCTATCTGTACAAGCAACTTCAATGAAATCCCCGTGTACCTAAGGGTCCCCGGATCGGCGTTCGCCGGTGGTCCGCCCCCTGGTATGCCGATACGGAGAACCGCCGGAGGGAACACGCGCGGCATGGCATTCGTGCCGGGGTGAGCCGCCGGTTTTACCGACGCGACCTCGAACGAGGGCGGCGGGGTTTGGGAGAAGCAACAGCCGAAAGCCAGTAGAGAGCCAACAAGAACTCGCATGTGATCCTTTGCGCCTCTGCAATAGTAACGATGCCGCGTTCAACGAAGTTACAGCCCGCCGAGGTTGCCCAGGCGTCGGGATGACCCTGCTTCCTCGAAGTGAGGTTTGCTCCCATTGGGCGTGCCGGGGGCCTTCGGGGCGGGCACCGCCAGGCGCACTTGGTTGAAGTCCGTTTTCTTGCCTGAACGGCCGCTTTTCTCCTGGAGCACCACTCCCCGTGCCGGCGACAACTCGTCAAGTGGATCGCCGGACCCTGGGGCGTTTCTCGTTCCTAATTCGTCTGAGCGCTCGGAAGATCTCAGGATGTATTCCGATGAGGCCCAAGTGCCGCTCGCGGCCTTCACGCCCACGGAAGAATGGCCCGTCTCTCGGCAGCGCCTGATTGACCGGTTTTGGCGCAGCCCGTCTCGAAATCGGACACCCTCGCCAAGACTTTTCAGATCGCAATCCGTTTGATATGCGGAAGTTAGCGAAGGGTGCTAATTTGCGGGCTAACGGTAGAGCTATGACCGGACTCGGGCAGGATCTTCGATTCGGTTTCCGCGCGTTGGCGAGGAAGCCGGTGGTTACTACGGCCGCTGTCGCCTCCCTTGCTCTTGGGATCGCCGGAAATTCACTCCTTTTCAGCGTCGTGAATTCGGTTCTCCTGCAGCCGTTGCCGTACCGCGAACCTGACCGCTTGGCTCAGGTGTTCATCACGTCAGATGGGGCAGGCGCCTTTCCCCTCGACGCGGAGCACTTCAAGGCATGGAGGGATCAGAACCATACACTCGAGGGGCTCTCCGCTATCGACTATGGCGACAGTTACAACTACGTGCGGCGAGAGGGCACCGAGAGATTGCTGGGCGTACGTGCATCCGCGAATTTCTTCGATTTGCTCGGCGTGCGAGCTCAGATCGGCCGCACATTTGAAAGAACCGAGGAAGTTCCTGGAAATGACCGGGTCCTCGTGCTCAGCCATGAGCTCTGGCAGACCGTGTTTGGCGGCGATCCATCCATCGTCGGCCATGGTTTTCCCTTGAATGGCGAAGTGTACACCGTTATCGGCGTCCTGCCGGCTTCGTTCCGCTTCGCCATGCGCGCAAACGCCCGGCTGTGGTCCCCCCTTGCCATTGATGCCGACCGAACCGGCGGCCGTCACCTGGATGCAATCGCCAGGCTGAAACCTCGCATGAGTTTGCAGGCAGCAGATTCGGATCTTGATGCGATTGCAGACCGGCTCGCCAATCAACGTCCGGCACATGCCCGTGTGTCCCGCCAAGGCGCGCGCCTGCGTGAACTCAAAGAGCAGACGGTTGGGAGAGTAAGGCCCGTGGTTGTGTCCTTATTCTGCGCCATGGCATTTCTGCTGCTCATCACCTGCGCCAACCTGAGCAATCTGTTCCTTGCCCGCGCTATCGAGAGGCGGAATGAAATCACCATCCGAGCTGCATTGGGTGCGAGCCGCTTCCGGCTGGCGCGTCAACTGCTGGTTGAAAGCCTGCTGCTGTCCGCCTTTGCCGGCGCGATGGCAGTCCTGCTAACCACGTGGGGACTGGATGCTCTCCAGGCGCTCAGCCCGGCTGGTTTGCCCCGCCTGGACGAACTTCGTCTGGATTACCGTGTCCTGACGTTCACGGCTGCCATATCTGTCGCCGTCGGCGTTGTCTTCGGATTCGCTCCCCTGATTCGCTTCTCAGGAGCGCTGATGCTCCGTAACACGACCAAAACCTCGTTGCAGACCAGGGCTGCCAAACGTACTCGAAGCAGCCTTGTAGCAGCGCAGGTCGCATTGACGACCGTGCTGCTGGCGGGCGCTGGATTGATGGCTCGGAGCCTGGCAGGGATGCTCGCTGTCGATCCCGGATTCAATCCGAATAGAGTGCTGACATTTGCCGTCTCCCTACCCACGGGCGGTTATCCAAACCCGGCGGCCATCGAAGCATATTATCGGGAACTTCGCCGCAGGCTCACCGCCATCCCTGATGTGGACGCGGTGGGTGCGACCAACTTCAACGCGTCGTTGGATGTCGGCACGGGGTCGCTCAACATCACCCCCGAAGCGCCAACGACGGGCGCGCGAGAACTGGAACTGGCTGATTTCCGCCTCATGACGCCCGGTTATTTCAGCGCCCTACGGATCCCACTACTGTCCGGGCGTGACTTCGACGAAGCAGACATCGATGGTGACAGGCCGATTGCGATCGTGAACCATACGTTGGCTCAACGATACTGGCGGGGAGAGACGGCCGTGGGCAAGGCATTCCGCGCCGGGGGGAACGAACGGATCACCATCGTGGGTGTAGTTGGCGACGTTCGCGAGGAAGGGTTGCACCAGGAGATTCGTTCCGCCGTTTACTTTCCCGCTTCCGGCTTTCCAGATCGAACGGTGTTGGTGCGGATGGCAGCAGACCACCCTTCGAGCACGGCAACGATACGGGACGTAGTTCGATCAGTGGATGGGACGGTGCCGATGTATGAAGTCAAAACGATGAATCAAGTTCTGGACCGGTGGGCCGCGCCGCGGCGATTCCCGGTTATCGTTCTTCTCTCGTTTGCGGGCGTCGCACTCGCTTTGGCTGCAATCGGGCTGTTCGGAGTGATTACTCATATGACCTCAAGCCGAACCGCAGAAATCGGTCTGCGGATGGCGCTGGGCGCAAGCCAGCGTGACGTGTTCAAAATGGTATGGCGCGATGGGATGGGAATGGTGGCGGGAGGGCTGGTCATCGGCTTCATTACCACTACGCTGGCAATGCGTACGCTGCAATCGTATTTATTCAAAATCAGACCGACAGATCCAGTGACGATGCTTGCTGTGGCAGTCATCTTTCTCTCCGTGGGGATGGCCGCAATATACGCACCTGCCAGGCGTGCTACCAGGATCGAACCGGCTGCGGCGTTGCGGGATGAATAAAGCGATTTGCGCTCCGGTTTAGTTCTGCATCTGCTCGAAGCGTATTGTTCTGGTGCCGAACGCCTGCAATTCTGCAGGCCCTAATGGGGACGGACGCATTTTCGGCGAAAACCAGCAGAATTCCGACTGCCTACAACTGTTAGCGGAACAAGCGCGGATCAAAGTGAAACAGTGCCGGCGGATCGGCAGCGATTCGCGCGAAGTCCGGATGCGCCGGGTTGAGCAGGTAGATATGCTCATCCGCTACGACCGCGGATGGCACTTCGAGCACGGCTGACTCCTTCGAATCGATCCACCAGTCGCCGAGGTCTTGGGCACTGAATTCCCACAGATCGGCACGAAGACGGAGGTCCTGTGCGGTCACGATGCCGATGCTGTCTGGGATAACGGCCGCAACGCAGACGTAGCCGATTGGGAAGTCCTGCCGGGACATATGAACCAAATTCTCAAGTACCGCTAACGCAACGGTCTCGGCCATGTAGACTACAGCGCGTCCGGGCGAGTTCCACCGTCCGCCGACGAGTCTGGCGCCTTCTCCATCCAACCGGGCGTATCGGGCCCGGCAGACACGATATACGCTGCGGGCCATCAGGATGGGATGTTATGTTCGATGCGCGTCAGGGTTCGCTCGACCAAAGCGATTCCTTCGTTACTGGCAAGCAGTTCGGTCGGCGTACGATTCCCCAGGATTTCCAGCGGCGTTGACAACCAGTGCGTCGCCTTGCGCTCGTCTCCGAACACAGCGACCGCATGGGCGATCACGGGCACAAGAACAGCAACCACACTGGGCGACGTCACAATCCCATTCTACTGCGAATCGCGGTCCAAATCGTGCTGCCATTGGCATTGGCCCGCTGTACTTCCTCGAGTGGGATTGTCGGAAAAGTGCTCTGAAGCGCCACGCCGCCAGCCTTGCGGCTGGCGGCGTGGCGCGCGGCGGGCTACTTCTCAGTCCTGTATATGCCGTCGCCGGCGCCATTCTTCAGCCTGGAAATCGGCAGGCCCACCTTCTTGGTCACGCTGCCGGCGAAGCCCCTGATCGAGTGCTTCCGCCAGCCGGTCGCAGCCAACCGCGAACTGATCGCCCGCATCTGGGGCGAAGAATCCCCCGCCGCCCAGCCCCAACGCCCCTGGTTTCGCCCGGCCACCCAACCCCGGTCACAACCCACCTTGCCCTGATAACAAAGCACTTAACAAAAGCGCTCACACTACCAGGGTGTACCCTGGAACCGGGATAAGATGCCTTCACTCACACGCCCGGTCTCTCCAAGCGCCCACTGCCCGCCGCGAAAATCCCAATCGAACCCGCTCTCGCCCGTCCGCGCCCCCGCCCATTCTGTGGAACGAACCCGATTCCCAGTCGGAAAAGCCTGGGGCACCTCCGTCTATCGTGGGTCGTCTGCCCTCTTCGATTGCGCCGCGGAGAATTTCCAATCGAACCCGCTCCCGCCCGTGCCGCCGCCGCCCGTTATGTGGAACGAACCCGATTCCCACCGGGGCGGACCTGCGCCGCCCCCGCCTTTCGCGGCCCCTCCACCCTCTTCGATCACGCCGCGCGAAATTTCCAATCGAACCCGGCCCGCCCCCCGCCGCCCGCCGTGCCGCCTACCCCAGCCCCGGCACGCCGCCCAACGTCTTGGCGAACTTCACCGCCCGCAGGATGGCCTGCGCCACGGCTTGGGCGGCGCCCACGCCCAGCGTGTTGATGTCCGCCGTCTTCGTCCCCAGCGAAAGCGCGAACGTGATATCCCCGTCGAACATGGTGTTCACCGGGTAAATGCACCGCGCCACTCCCAGGCTCGCAAATTGCGCCAGCTTGGTGGCTTGCACCTTGCTCAGCCGCGCGTTGGTCGCCACCACCGCCAGCGTGGTGTTGCCGCGTCCTACCGCCCCCGGGCCGGCGCCGCGCATCATCTGCTCGTTGCTGTCGGCGAACTCCCGGCCCGCGCCCGTCTTGCGCGCGCCCGCCACAATCTTCCCCGTGCCCGGGTCGCGTATGTCGCCCAATGCGTTTACCGCCACCAGGCCCGCCACCAGCACGCCGCCCGCAAGCTCCACCGTGAACGAGCCGATGCCCGACTTCATCGCCTGTCCCATGCCGAAAATCTTGCCCACCGTGGCGCCGGTCCCCGCCCCCACGCACCCTTCCCTTACTTCACCGTCCGTGGCGGCCGCCGCCGCTGCCTCGCCCATCGCCGCCGTCGGCCGCACGCCCGCCTTGCCGATCCCCAAATCGTACAGAATCGCCGCCGGCACAATCGGCACCTTCGCCGCGCCCGTGGCGTATCCGTAGCCTCGATGCTCCAGGTAGCGCCGCACGCCCGATGCCGCCTCCAGCCCGAAAGCGCTGCCGCCCGCCAGCAGGATGCCGTGTACTTGCGGCGTCACGTGCCCCGGGTCGAGCGTCGCAATCTCCTCCGTTCCGCTCGCCGATCCGCGGATATCCACCCCGCCCACCGCCCCTTCCTCGCACAGGATGGCGGTGCAGCCGGTAATCGCTTCGAAGTCCGAAATGTGCCCCACGCGAATCCCGGCGATGTCTGTAAGTCCTTTCATAGGTCGGAGTTCCTGGTTGTATGGTAGCATCGAAGTCAGGATCGACCTCATTGCTCGACTTGCTGAAAGCGCCCGTTTCCGCGGTGCAGGAGTTCGTTGTCCTGGGAATCGCCGCTTTCCGGAACATATTCCGCTCCCCGCACTACGGCGACGATATCGCCCTTCAAATGGACGCCATCGGCGTGGGCAGCCTCCCCATTTCGGCTTTGATCGGATTGTTCTCCGGCGCCGTCATGGCCTTGCAAATGTCCCGCGCGCTGGCCAATTACGGACAGGTCGGCCAGACCGGCACCATCGTCTCTATAACCCTGGTGCGCGAATTGGGACCCGTGCTCACCGCCGTCATGGTGGCCGGCCGCAACGCCTCCGGCATCGCCAGCGAACTCGGCTCCATGAAGGTCACCGAACAAATCGATGCCATGCGCGCGCTGGGTACGGACCCCGTCCAGAAGCTCGTAACCCCCCGCTTGCTGGCCACCTGCATCATGCTGCCGCTGTTGGTGATCATCGCGGATTTCGTCGGGATGGTGGGCGGCTGGATGATCGCCGTCATGTACCTGAACCTCACCTCCCGCAGGTTCTGGTCCACCGCCTGGCGGGCGCTCGAATGGAACGACGTGGCGCAGGGCCTCAGTAAGCCGCTGGTCTACGCCGTCGTCATCGCGTTGATTGGCTGCTTCTATGGTCTGCGCGCCTCGGGAGGTACGCAGGGAGTGGGCCGCGCCACTACCCAGGCCATGGTCGCGGCCACCGTCATGATCTTCATCCTGGATTTGATGATCACCAATATCTTCGTCTGGATCGCAAGCTGATGCCCAATCCATCCGCTATCCCGGTCCTGCGGTTTGAAAACGTCACCGTTGCGTTCGATGGCGCGCCTGCGCTTTCGAACGTCACGTTCCAGGCCTTCGAAGGCGAATCGCGCGCCATTCTCGGCGCCGCCGGCAGCGGCAAAACCATCCTCCTGAAAGCCGCGCTGGGCTTGGTCAAACCGGAATCCGGCAAGATCTTCGCCTTCGGCCGCGAAATCACGGCCATGGGCGAAAGAGAACTCTTCGAGGTTCGCGCCAAAATGGGCATGTTGTTTCAGGAGAGCGCGCTCTTCGATTCCTTGACCGTCCAGGAGAACGTAGCCTATCCGTTGCTGAATCACAGATTGGTGAAGTGCCCCAAGGCGGAGGTCCGCCTCCGCGTGGCGCAGGCGCTCGATTTCGTGGAGTTGGGCGGAACCCTCGATAAGTTCCCCTCCGAGCTTTCCGGCGGCATGCGCCGGCGCGCCGCCATTGCTCGCGCCGTGGTCACCGCTCCGCCTCTCATCCTGTACGATTCGCCCACCGCCGGTCTCGACCCCATCACCGCCCACACCATCATGGCCCTGCTCATCAAAGAGAGGGATACGGCCAAGACCACCACCATGATGGTCACCTACCGTTATCAGGATGGCAACCTCATGGCGAATTTCCGCTACAATTCGGAGCATGGGCGCCTGGAGCTCGCCCGCCACGGCGCGCGCCAGGATTTGAGCACCACGTTTATGGTGCTTCAGGAAGGCCGGTTGATCTTTGAAGGCGGTCAGGACCTGCTCGAGGCGTCCCAGGACCCTTACATTTCCAGATTTGTGAAGCGGCGGGTATAGACATGGCGGACCGGCGTAAAATTCGATGGTCGCAGTTGAAGGTCGGAATCTTAGCCGTCGGCGGGTTCGTCATCCTGTTCGTCCTGGTCTTCCTGCTTACCAGCTCGAAGGGCCTCTTCACGCGCAACGCCACCTTGCGCACCTACATGGACGACGCTTCCGGTTTGGCTGAGGGCACGCCGGTGCGGCTGAACGGCATCGCCATCGGCTATCTGGATAAGCTCCAACTGACAGGTTCGCGCGATCCCAAGCGCACCGTCGAGTTCGACATGCTGGTCAAACGCCAGTTCCTGGAACAGATCCCCGTCGATTCCGTGGCGGGGATCGCCGCCTCCAACCTGCTGGGCGATAAGTTTATCGATATCACCAAGGGCCGCAGCTCGCAGCACGTGCAGCCCGGCGCCGAGCTGACCAGCCTGGTGGCTCAGGACATTCCCGAGTTGATGGCCCAGACCGCCAACTTGATGGGAGGGTTTCAAAGCATCGTAGCCCGTCTCGATAAGCTGCTGGTGGGCGTCGAGGAAGGCAAGGGCAATCTCGGGAAGTTCGTCAAGGATGAGGAACTCTACAACCGCCTCAACGACATCGCCTCCGAGGGCCAGAAGCTGCTGGCCGAGGTGCGCACCGGCAACGGCACGATCAGCAAGCTGATCTACGACCCCTCGCTGTATGAGGAGATCCGCGCGCCCATCAAACGCATTAACGGCATGCTGGCCGATATGCAGGCCGGGCAGGGCACCGCCGGCAAGCTGCTCAAGGACCCCTCGCTCTACGACGAGGCCAAGCAATCCGTCGCGGAAATTCATGCGCTGGTTGCGGACGTCAACGCCGGCAAGGGCACCGCGGGCAAGCTGCTCAAGGACGACCAGCTCTACCAGAAGCTCGACGAGCTGGCCACCAAGCTGAACGTCACCATCGACAAGATCGATTCCGGACAAGGCACCATCGGCCAGTTGATGGTGAACCCGGCGCTCTTCGATTCGCTCAACGGCGCCACCCGCGAGTTTCAGTCGCTCGCCAAGGACATGCGCGCCAATCCCAAGAAATTCCTGACCATCCGGCTGACGCTATTTTGAGCTCCCCAAAACAACTGGTGGTCAACGCCGACGATTTCGGCTTCACGCCCGACGTGAACGAAGGCATCGTGGAAGCGCATCGCCGCGGCATTCTCACGGCCACTACCCTGATGGCCAACGGCGCCGCCTTCGACGATGCCGTGCGGCTGGCGCGCGAGACTCCCACGCTCGATGTCGGCGTGCACCTGGTCCTCGTGGGAGGCATCTCCACGCTGACCGGCAAGCCGCTACCGCTCACCGTCGCGAAGCTGCTCGCGGCCATGCTCCGCCGCCAGATCCGCGTCTACGACGAACTGCGCGCCCAGGCCCGCCGCATTTTCGACGCCGGAGTTAGGCCCACGCACCTCGATACCCACAAGCACACCCATCTTGCGCCGCCGGTTCTCGACGCCGTGGCCCGCATCGGCCAGGAGTTCGGCATCCGTTGGGTGCGGCGGCCGTTCGATTTTCCGCTGAACGCGCTGCCCGTCCCGCCGCTGCGGCGCTTCACCAGCCGCGCCATGGGCCTGCTGCGCCCGCGGTTCCAGAGCGTTCTGGCGAAACATGGCTGCCGGACCACGGACCATTTCGCCGGCTTCCAGATCACCGGCCGCTTCCGCACGGCCGAACTCGTAGACCTGATGGCAGCCATCCCGCAAGGCGGCACGGAGTTGATGTGCCATCCCGGCCGTTGCCGCGAAGCCCTGCGCAACGCGCCCACCCGCCTGAAGGAAAGCCGCGAGCAGGAGTTCGAGGCGCTGGTCTCGCGCGACGTCCGCGAAGCCGTGGAACGGAACGGCATCGAGCTGGTGAACTATGCGGGGCTGGGATGAGGGGGAACGGAGAGCGCTCAATACCCGGCTTCGCGTCCGTGGCGGATCGCCAGAATCACAACCTGTTTCCCGTCGTAGCGATACAGGGCGACGTAGGCCCCTTGCCCAGACTCGATCGCCCACTCGCGAAACTCCGGCGGCAGCTCCTCGACAGGACGGCCAATCTCCGGATGCCTGCCGAGCGCTTTCACGCCCTGCCGGATTGTCTTCACGGCGCGCCGCGCCGCATCCCGGCTCTTGGGCGTCAGAAACGCATACAGACGGGCCACATCCAGCAGCGCCGGCGGGGACCACCTTAGACGTGGCATTTAGGGGCCGCGGCTCTTGTGCCCGCTTCGAGCTTGGCTAACCAGGCGTCGGCTTCCTTGGCCGTGACGTGCAGGCCGGTGGTCTCGTAGGCGGCCCATGCGGCAAGCGCGTCCTGCCGAAACCGCTCGCGCTTCTCCTCGTATAGCACGCGCCGCTCGCATCTATACTCAAATCATGCCCGGCTTGCTCTACATTGTCGCCACGCCCATCGGGAATCTCGAGGACATCACGTACCGCGCGGTGCGTGTGTTGAAAGAGGCCGGGCTGATCGCTTGCGAAGACACCAGGCACACGGCCAAGCTGCTCGATCACTATGGGATTCAAACGCCCACCATCAGTTACCACGAATTCAACGAGGCGGAACGCAGCGAAGAACTGGCGGCGCGCATGACGGCGGGTTTGGTGGTCGCGCTGGTGTCCGACGCGGGCATGCCGCTGGTGTCCGATCCCGGCTACCGGCTGGTGCGGGCAGCCATCGAGAATGGCATCCCGGTGCATGCGGTTCCGGGGCCGTCGGCCTCGCTCGCCGCGCTGGCGGCTTCGGGGCTGCCCACGGACTCCTTTCACTTCGGCGGGTTCCTGCCCCACAAGCCGGGACAGCGGGTGAAGGCGCTCGAGGCGCTGGCGGAAGAGACGGCCACGTTGATCTTCTATGAGGCGCCGCACCGCATCCTCGAGGCCCTTGACGCCGTCGAGGAAACGCTTGGCCCGAGACCCGTGGTAGTGGCGCGCGAGCTGACCAAGATCCATGAGGAATGCCTGCGCGGCACGGCGGCGGAAATCCGCGCGCAATTGGCGCAGCGCGAGGCCGTCAAGGGGGAGATCACGCTATTGATCGGCAAGGCCGCCGGCCCGCGGCCCGACGAGACTCCGGTGGAGGAGGCCGTGGAGGCGCTGGTGCGCGGCGGCGCGCCGCGCATGGACGCTATTAAGCAGGTGGCGCGCCGGCGCGGCCTATCGAAGCGGGAAGTCTACGACCAGTTGTTGGAGGCCCGGAAATGAGCGCTTCGGACGCGTCCAGCCGTTATGGCAGCGCCTTCTGAAGCGCCGCGTCGACCACCGGAACCATCAGCTTGTAACCGTCCGCGGTGGGATGCAGGCCGTCGGCCGAGATGCCGTCCCTCAGCCACCCCTTGTCGTCCACCATGGCCGAGAAATAGTCGGCGTATACGGCCCCCACCTTGGCGGCGTAAGCCTTCATCCAGGCGTTCAGTTTCAGGATGTCCGACGGCGGATGCTGCTCCGTCATCCGCGTCCGCATGCCGCGTCCGCCCGGCGCCGGCTGCTGCGCCAGAAACGGATAGTCGCTGACCGGCATCACCGAGCACAGCACCACCTTGATGCCGTTGCGCTGAGCGATGTCGGTCATGGCCATGAAATTGTCCTCGATCATCTCCGCGGTCTCCGCGCCGGTGTTGTGCGCGATATCGTTGACGCCCGCCAGAATCACCACCGCCGCCGGCTTCAGATCGACCACGTCGGGGTACATGCGAACCACCATCTGCGGCGTGGTCTGGCCGCTGATGCCGCGGTTCACGTAAGGCTTGTCCGGGAAGTACTCGGCCAGCCTCCAGCCGTCGGTGATGGAATCGCCCATGAACACAACGCGTTTCGGATCGGCCGGCTGCTTCTCCAACTCCACGTTGGCGGCATGGTACCGGCCAATCTGGTCCCAGTCCTGAAGTTGATCCGCGAGGGCCTTGGCCGAGTTCGGCAGACAGCAATTGGACCTCGGCGGGTTGTATTCGTCCACCAACTGGCACTGGGCGGCCGTGACGGTCAGCAGGCCGGCAAACGTAAGCGGGAGCAGGGTTCGGCGCATCTATCCTCCTGAATGGCCTAGTATAATGCACCGGCGCCTGGGAGGGAGGAACAGGCGGCATGCATGCCGGCGCAGCGCGCCACTGTGTTCAGTCTGGTACCGTTATGGTACCATCGGTACTTTTCACCGTATGTGGACTAGGACTATCCTGAATTCCTAAGCACCACTTGTTGGAGGTGGATTGATGCCGGGTCAGCGAGAGCAAAGAGATCGGCCGGGGCAAGCGCCATCGTCTGGGGCCGGAGCGCGCGGGGACACGGCCATGATTCAGGTAAAACTCTGCAATCTGCCGCCGTTTCACCCGGTGGCGGCCAAGCTCCTGTCGCTGCCCGGAGATGCCGCTTTTGACGTGAAGCAAATCGTCTCCATCGTGGGAGGAGATCCGGCGCTGGCTTCCGAAATCCTGTTTGTCGCGAACTCCTCCTTGTTCGGGTTTCCCGCACGGATACAGACCCTGCGCCACGCCGTCGCAGTGCTTGGCGTCGACTGCATCAAGCAACTGGCCATGACGGTGGCGATGCGAGCGCTGGCGCACGGCTCCGGCCCTATCGTCCATGCCTGTTGGCGGCACGGTGTTGCGTGCGCGGTAATCGCGGAAAAGATCGCGCCGCAGTTCGGCTGCTCCATGGAACTGGCGTACACCGCCGGACTTCTGCACGACATCGGCAGGCTGGGGTTCTTGAGGACCTACGCCGAGCAAATCGGCCCCGTGCTCGCGGGCGAGTACGAGGATTCCGATCAAGCGATCGCCGCGGAGAGAAGCGTGATGAACGCCTCGCATGCGGAAGCTGGGGCCTGGCTGATCGAGTACTGGGCGCTGCCAGTGGCGTTATCCGAAACGTGCTCCCAGCATCATGACCAGGCGCATGAGAGCGATTCCCCCGCGCTGAAAGTCGTCAAGACCGCCTGCCGATTGGCGGATGCAACCGGCTTTGCGGCGGTGCGGTGCACGGCGGAGACCAGCTATTCGGCGGCCCTGCAAGCGGCCGCCCCGGACACGCCTTTGACGTCCTTTCCGGCGGAAGACGAAATGCGGGCGGAGGTGGAGGCGCGCTTGCAGGCTTTCGGATAAGCCCCCGCTACCCCTCCAGGAACATTTCGCCGCAGACGGCGTCCCAGTCGGCTTGGGGGTAGACGGCGGCGATGTCGGGGACGGGGACGCCGCCATCGGCCAGGGTGGGGACGCCGGCTTCGCCGGAGAGGGCCAGTTGCAGGCGCTCCATTTCGCGCATGATCCAGGGCTTGATTTCGTGGCCGCCGAGGAGATTGCGGAAATCGATGTTGTCGGGGCGGATTCGCAGATACCAGGGGGCATCGGGACCGCCGGTCTCGACGATTTCGCCATCCACCGGGGAGAGGATGCGCACCTCGGCGTTGCGCTTGCGGGCGCGCCAGCCGGTTCCGTTGACGGCGACGCGGGCGCCGGGTTGGGGCAGATCGACGCGGTCCGGTTCGCCGAGGAGGCGGCGGCCCAAGTCGTCGAGACCCACCGTGACCGTGCCATCCGGCTCGGCATGCACCCAGGTATGGCCGCGATGGTAGATGCGGTTGAGCGGAAAGGCCATCCCGAAGATGTCGTTGTCAGGTTCGCAGGCTGGGACCGGCGCGCTATTGGCGACCAACTTGGCGTGCGTCTCGCAGAGGCGGCAATCGAACGCGTGGGGACACTCGCGGTAAGTGAACTCACCGGTAAGGACGTGGCGGCACTGGCGGCTGCTGGCGGGCAGATCGCGGAAATCCTCGGTCCAGCGGATACGCTCCACCAGGCGGGAGCGCAGGTCGCGGCGCGAACGCAGCGCTGCGTCGATCAGTGTGGAGGCGACAATGGCCACCACCGTGTAGAACGCGCCCATGAAGACGATGGTTCCGGTGGTCCAATGAAATCCGTAGTTCCAAGGCAGCATCGTTAGTACCTTCCCGCCAGGGCGGTCTCTTCTTCGGGCCGCGCCAGCTCGCGTTTGAGTTCGCGCTCATCCGGGAATAACTGGAAGTAGCGGAACGAGAACGAATACACAATCACGCCATAAGCCAGGACCGCGAGGAACGTGCCGGTCTCCTGCCAGCTTGGCGTGTACGTCATAAACTTGTCGAAAGAAAGCGTGGGCACCGCCAGGGTTTGCACGGTCTGCACGAAGCGGTTGAGGGCCACGCCGCAGGAAGCCATGGCGGCGGCCGAGACCAGCCAGCCGGTGCGGGCGCGCAGTTTGGGGGTTAGAAGAATCAACGCGGGGAGCAGCCCGAAGACGGCGATTTCCGCGAACAGAATCCATGCGCCGAACGGATTCCAGGCGTAATACTGGGCGGCCGGGAAGCCGCTGCCGGGCGAGGTGCGGTTGATCCATACCAGCGTGTCGATGGTTTTTAAGAGCACGTAGACCGCCAGCAGCAGGCCGGAGATGCGTCCGAGCATTTGCATCACGGCCGGCCGTACGAGCCGCTTGTTCGAAATCTTCTCCACCAGCCAGGAGGTGAGCAGGACAAAGCTGGGGCCCGCCGCGGCGGCGGAAAGGATGAAGAGAAAGAACGTGGACGGCCAGATGCCCAAGCCCTCGCGGAAGGCGAAGGGCCGGCCGCGCAGCACGCCATACAGCCCGCCGAGCGAGCCCTGGTGGAAGAACGACAGGAACGTCCCCACGCCCGCCAGCACGTAGATCAGCTTATGCAACTCGTGTTCGAAGACCAGGAACGCGGGAACGTCGCGCAGCTTGCGGTTTCTGAGAACGATGGGCAGGTACTCGATGGCCAGCACGGTGAGGTAGCAGGTGATGCAGAAGGTGACCTCGGTGAGCATGGAGTGAACGTTGGGGTACCAGAAGGTGAACCAGAAGCGCAGCGGCTGGCCAACGTCCACCGCCAGGGCGCACATCGCGCCGCTGTAGCAGACCAGGCCGATCACCACGGCGCTGTTGATCACCGCGCGCAGCTCTTTCATCTTGAGGATGTAGAGCAGGAAGCCGGTAAAGAAGGCGCCGGCGCCGAGGGCAATCACGGTCAGGTCGAGGAAGATCCACAGACCGAAGGCGAAGCGGTTATCCATGTTGGTCTGGTTGAGGCCCTTGACCAGGCACAGGCCGGCGCAATACAGGCCGAAGATCAGCATGGCGCCCCAGGGCAGAATCCATAGCAGGAACTTGCCGCCGGAGCAGCGTTTCACGCCGCGCGCGATGAACTCCTTATCCACGGGCGGACTCCTTTGCGCTGGGCGGTTTGGGGGCGGCGGCCACCTGGCGCACCCAGTCCCGCTGGGAGTGGTAGTAGATCTTGGGCTCCGTGCCGAGTTTCTCGAGCAGGCGGAAGCTGTGAGGGTCCTTGGCGGCCAGGGCGGGTTGGCTCGAGGAATCGTTAAGATCGCCGAAGCGGATGGCGCCGGCGGGGCAGGATTCGACGCACGCGGGCACGTAATCGCCGGCCTCGATTCCGGATTTTCCGGCGGCGGCCGCGCGCTCCTTGGCGGCATGCCAGCGGCCGTGGCAGAAATTGCACTTCTCGACCACGCCGCGCATGCGGGGAGCGACGTTGGGATTGAGGGTCTTCTCCATGCCGGCGGGCCATTGCGGGTCCCACCAATTGAAGTAGCGCGCGTGATAAGGGCAGGCGGCCATGCAATAGCGGCAGCCCAGGCAGCGCTCGGGCATCTGGCCGACGATGCCGGTGGCGGGGTCCACTTCCACCGCCTGCTGCGGGCAAACGTGGACGCAGGGCGTATCTTCGCCGCATTGCTGGCACAGCACGGGGACGAAGACCGACCGGTTGGCGGGGTAGTCTTCGCCGTTATCCACCTTGAAAACGCGGATCCAGGTGACGCCTTTGCGCGCCGGGGCGCCTTCGTGCGCGGGCGGGACGTTGTTTTCGACGGCGCAGGCCACCATGCAGGCGCCGCAGCCGGTGCAGCGGTCGAGGTCGATGGTCATGCCGTAGCGGGATGCCGCTTTTTGATGTTCGCGATTGGATGTCATGCCGCCACCACCTTGGCGCGCGTATCAGCGCCGCATATATCGAGGACTTCGGGACCGGGGGCGACCTCAAGCATGCCGGGAGGGACGGAAGAATCGGGAACCACGGCGATGGGGCATCTGCCGAACGGAGTTTCGAGCAGCGCGCGGGAATCCCCTGCAATGCCGGCGGCGCGCGCGGTATCGGGATGCAGGGCGGCGGTGTTGGGGGCCAGGCGGAGGTCGGAATCCTGGTAGAGCTTCGACATGAGCGGGGAAGCCAGGGACATGGCGTGGGGGCCGGAGAAGGCGACTACCAGGGGGAAGGCGGTGGACTGCTGGGGAGAAGATAAGAAGGCAGGCGGACCCACGAAGGCAGTGGGCGCCCCGGCCCGCCCCACTGAATGGGCAGGCGAATCGCCTGCCCCACTTTGCCAGCAGGCGCCTTCGTTGAGGGCCTTCCAGAAGTCGGCGGGCTTCACGTCTTTGAGCGGCGTGGATTTGGCGTCGGCGCAGGTGAAGAGCGTTCCCTGGCCGGATTTGTGGATGGCATCGGCTCTCTGCTGGAGAGCGTTTGCCGCGTCGATGCCGGCGGCTTTGGCGATGAATGCGGAGGCGTCCACCATTCCGGCGGGCGGCGCCATCAACGATGCCGAAAGGCGGAACGCGGCGGACGGCGAATCGATGGCGGGCGGGATGTCGGCGGTGAGTTCGGGATAGACCGCGGTGGGCAGGGCGAACTGCGCGTGCCGGCCATAGCCTTGGCGCGACCAGGCGAACGTCACCACCACGGGGTTATCGCGAACCAGTTTTCTTTCGATGGCGCTCCAGGGAATGTGGTCTCCAGGGACCGATTCGTCGATGAAGAGGACGCGGATGGAGGCATCCGGAACCGATGCCACAGCCCGTTCCGGCGCAGCCTTCTTCCACGGCTCGGGGACCGGGGCCTCGGCGCGCGCCACGAGCGTGCGGCCCCAGGCGCCGAGGGCTTGGTTGAGCGCCAGAGCCTCGGGCAGATCGTCCGCGGACAGGACCAACGCCGGACCATTGCGCACCAATTCATGGGCCAGCTCCACGATTTGCTTATCGGTCAGGCCAGTGGCTTCGGCAGCTTCGGAGAGCGCGGTTTTCGGGTCATTCAGGACGTTGGCCAGGGCGAGCGCGAGGGCGGGCTCCGAGCCGGGCCGTATGGGCAGCCACTGATCGGCCAGCGCGGCGGTGGGCGATTGCCACGGTTCGGCCTGGATCAAATGAAAATTGGCGCGCGCGGCATGCACGTTGCCGGGGGTTCCCCAGCCATCGAGAAGCGCGGCGCCGAGGCTCAGCACGATGCGCGCCTTCGCCAGATCTACCGCCGCGCCACCCAGGGGACGCGGCGGCGCGAGGTAAAGGCCATTGTTCACGGCGGCCATGGAGCGGCGATAGGTCCAGGAAGCCGAGCGGCCGGGACGCAGGTCGAGAACCGCCACGCTTTCACCGGGGCCGCGCTTGGCCATGGCGGCGCTCACGGCGGCGGCGGCTTCCTCCACGGGCCCATGGGTCAGCCGCTGGGGATGATAGGGAAGGTGGTGGCCGGTCAATCCGAAGGCGCACAGCGCGCCCTGGCTGAGCGGATGGGAGGGCACGCCCGCCAGCGAAACGGGTTGGCCGGAGACGCAGCGCGCGCGCACGGCGCATCCGGCCGGGCAGAGCGCGCAATTGGTATAGCGGGCGGTGATTTCACCGCGCGCGGGCCGCGGAACGCCCGGCCAGTTCTCGGACCACAGCGCGGCGTCGGTGACGAGCCGCCACGGCGCCGGCGTCAGCACCGCTCCGGCGGCCCCGCCGCCCATGAACAGAAGAATGTCTCTGCGGGTCCTTTGCATATACGAACCTCTACTTATGGCAATCGAGACAACTGTGCGAGAGGCCATGCTTGTGGTGGCAATCGACGCAGTCGTCCATCTTCATTCCCGGAACGGCGCCGGCCCCCGCGCCCTCAAACGGCGTGCGGCCCCAAATGTCGCGCGAGTAGCCGCTGATGCGGTCCTCCTGGTACGGGCGGAGCTTGTCGGAGGCGCCCTGATCGCCATGGCATTGTTCGCACTTGAGCTGGCCGAGCTTGACGTGGGTAATATGCGAGAAGAAGACGTTCTCGGGCTGGCGCGCATAGGAATCCCACGCGGGCTCGCGGTTGGGGGTGACGTAATTGTCGATGAAGTTCTTCTCCGCCACGGTGGCGCCCATGGGGGCGGTGTGGCATCCGGCGCATTTGTCGAGCGACGGGATGCCGGCGAAGGTTCCATCGTCGCGAAACGCGTGGCAATCGTCGCACTTGGCGCCGGCCTTTTCGGCGTGGACCTTGTGGCTGAAATCGACCGGCTGAGGCCGGCTCGTATAAATAGCATAGGGGAAGCCGATCCAGCCCGCGCCCAGGGCGGCCAGAGTCCCCGCAAGAAATACCAGGTATCCTCGAATCCTCACAAGTTATCTCTTCCCACTCGCATACGGCGAGAAAAATTCATGGAACAGAACCAGCATCCGCTGACGGTCCAGATGGCGGGCGACTCCGGCGGCGAACAGTCCGCCATCGGCCGCCAGAGGGCCGGCCTCGGTGACGGTTTGCTGCTGCACGAACTCGTTCATGCGGCGCTCTTCGCGCTCCATCCATTCACGCGCCGGCGCCCCTTGCAACAAGCCCTGGCGCATTTCGGGCAGCGGCTCGCCTTCAAAGAGCCAGCCCCCGGTGTAGGGTTCCGCGGCCAAGCGGGCAGGGTCGGCGCGCAGGTAGAGGTTGCAGCCGGTGAGCATCATCTCGTTGGGGAACACCACTTCGAGGTCGCATCCGGCGGCGCTCAGGACGGCGGTGGGACGGCGGCGTCCCTTGGTCCAGACGTAGCTGATGCGGTCGATGTTGCCCAGCGCGCGGCTCAGGAACGCGTCGATGCCGGCGTGGCAGGTTCCGTCTTCGGTCACGTCGAGCCACATGTGGTTGGCGGAATAGCCGAGCCAGTCCGGCATGGGGATGGCGTCCGGGTCGCCGGCGGGCGCGTCGGGATGCGCCAGCGCCAGGTACAGTTCGCAGTAGCGGTGGCTATCGTTACCGCAGCGCGAGAGCAGCGATTCGCTGTAGGGGACGAACTTGGCTACCGGCGCGGCCCCGCAATACTGCATCAAGGATTCGCGCAGGTAGGGACATGCCCAGGATTCCTCGAGTTCGGCCGGCTGGGCCTGGAAGACCGGGCAGGTTGCGTGGCTGGCCGAGGAGCATTTTTCATCCGCGTGGCCGGAATCCACCATGGGGATGAGCTTACGGATGGCGGCCGACTGGCAGTACTTGACGCGGGTTTCCTTGAGAAAAGGGCATGTCATGGAGCTACCGCTGTTCTTCTTTCTTATCTTGCTCTTCGCCGCCATCGGCCATGGTGAGACCGAGCCCGGGAAGGTGGAAGGCGTGCCCATCGTAGGAGGCGACGAGGTCGGAAACCTCGCGATCGAGCTTGGACAGGGCGGCGGATTTCTTGCGTTTGGCGGCCAGTTCCTGGACCACGCCGAAAGCCACGGCGGCGCAAGCGACCAGGACCAGGACGCCCAAAGCGATGTTCATGATAGTCAACCAGTAAGTAGACGGATCGCTCATGTGAAGAGAGTCTCCTTCGCGGGGAGTAATGCACGGGAAGGGCCATGCAGAAAAGAAAGGGGTTAAGGGGAAGCGAGTATCGGTGTGTGGGGGATATCAGGACACGAAAATCTGGAAATCGGACAGACGGCATTGTGGGGCGGACCCCCCGGTCCGCGCGGGTCCCCCTGGACCCGCTCTTCCTTTGGAATCAAGGCTCACGTTGGGGCTTGGCCGGCCAGGGGCCGGCCGCGGACCAGGGGGTCCGCCCCACAGTTTATGCAGAATGTCCGGCCTTGGGAAAACTATGTGGCATCGCCCCTCTGGTCCGCTGGCGCCCCTCGGTGGTCCCGTGCTTTTTCTGAGAGTTCCGCATCGCTCGCGGAACTACCTTGGTATGACGTTCTACCGGCGGCGGCTCCCGCACTTGTACGCCGCGGAGGAGCCTGTATTCCTCACGTGGCGTCTCCACGACAGTTTGCCGCCGCAGCGTGCCTTTCCGGCGGACGCGGTCAGCTCCGGACTGGCATTCGCCGCCATGGATCGATTGTTGGACGAAACCCGGAGTGGTTCATTTCACCTTCGCCAGCCAGCCATCGCCGACATGATTGCGACGGCCATCCATGATAACGCCAACATCCTCGGACACTATATCTTGCATGCCTTCGTGGTCATGCCAAATCACGTCCATTTGCTGGCAACTCCAGCCGTGGCATTGCCCAAAATGACGAAGTCGTTGAAAGGCATCACGTCCAAGCGGGCCAATGTGATGTTGGCGTTGACGGGAAGACGCTTTTGGCAGGAAGAGAGCTATGACCACCTGGTGCGTCATGAGCGGGAGTTCGAGAGGATTCGGAACTACATTGAGGGGAATCCCGTTCGGGCGGGATTGGTGAGGGAAGCCAGTGGGTATCGATGGTCGAGCGCAGGATGGGCGACGAACCAGAGGGCGAACCAGAGGGCGACCGGGGGGTCGCCCGCGGACCAGGGGGTCCGCCCCACTCACTGGTGATGGGCGGATGTGGGTTGAGGCCGGAGCGCGCCTATTTTGCCTTCATTACCAAGACGGTGATGGAGTAGGGCGGAAAGGTGCGCGTGAAGGTGGCGCCGAGGCCATCGACGGGGGTGGTGACGGGGACGATTTTGGCCGGTTCCGCGATGGAATTGGTGTCGCTGGGGCTGGCGGCGGTCAGGGCGATGGCTTGTCCCTTGGGATCGACGCTCGACAGTCCGGTGAGTTCCACGCGGATGGGCTGGGGCGCCGAGGCGCGGTTGACGACCTTCAAGAAGATCTCGCCGGTCTGGCTGTTGCGCGTGGCGTCGAAGAACAGGGTGGGGACTTCGACCGGCGGCGGAGCGGGCAGCGGGGCCGGTGGCTGGGCGCCGGGGGCGGCGGGGCGCGGACGAGGGGCGGGCGGCTGCCAGGCGCGCGTGGGGACGCCCTGCGAATCGGTTGCAAGAATCAGATCGCCGTGGTGGGCGCTGAACATCTGCTGCGCCCAATAGGCGGGCGAGCCGTAGCTCTTGAGCCCGTCGTAACCGATCAAATCGGTACGCCACTGCATAGCCCCTTTGTTGACGTTGACGAACAGGGGAGCGTAGGAAGACATGACGACCAGGTCGGAGTTGCGCTCCATGCCGGTCATCCAGGCGGCATCGCCCAGGGCGGCGCTCATATTGGGGGTGGGGTCGCCGACGCGGGTGGCCCACTCGCCGACGAAAACCTTGGGGCCGGTGCGGGGGCGCGCGTCGTAGTCGTGGGCGTGGGAAGCCATCTCGTCTTCCGAGTTGCGGTAGTAGTGTTCGTCGATGAGGTCGATGGCGCCGCCGGTTACCGACGCCGAGGAGATCACCTTAATCTGCGGATATTTGCTCTTAATCGCGTCGAAGAATTGCCCGAACCGGCCTTCGTAACTGCCCGCCTGACGGTCGAAGTTGTCCTCATTGCCGACTTCGACGTAATTCAGGGGGAACGGGGCGGGATGCCCGTCCTTGACGCGGCGCGCGCCCCAAACGGAGCCGGCGGCGCCGGTGACGTACTCGATTTCGTCGAGGGCGTCCTGCACGTAGGGCTGCAAGGCGGGGCCGGCGGCGATGCGTTCGCCGCGCAGGGAATAGCCGCCATAGACGGCCAGCACGGGCTGCATGTGCAGGTCCTCGCACCACTCGAGGAACTCGAGGAGACCCATGCCGTCGGAGGACCAATAGCGCCAAGCGTCGTCCATGTGGCCGGGCCGCTGGGAGATATCGCCGACGGTCTTCTTCCAATCGAAACGCGTGGCGACGGTGTTGCCCTCGAGGTAATTGCCGCCGGGAAAGCGCAGGAAGGCGGGGTGCATGTCCGCCAGGAGCTGCATGATGTCTTTGCGATTGCCATTGGGCCGGTTGTTGAAAGTCGGGGGAAAGAGGGAAACTTGACCGAACCAGACCGTGCCTGGGGCGGCGGCCGAAACGATCAGCCGGTTCTCGCCAGATGGGGCGGCGTTGCCGGTGGTCAGGACGACTTCGTACTTCCGCCAGGTCCCGGCGATTCGCGGAACGCGCGCGCTGGCGTGCACCGTGGCGCCGTCGTTCGATGCGAGGGAGACCGTGAGCGGCCCGCTGAAGCCGGGCGCGGCTTTGGCGTAAAGCGAGACCCGGTAGCGCGTGGCGGGCTGCACCGGAATGCCCCAGAACCCCTCGTTAGCGATGCCCACGCGTTGATCCCCAGTGGCCTGCGTCACGGTGAGCTTGAGGCTGACGGGGTTGGCGTCGTTGAACGGCTGGGTGGAGTCTAGGGCCATGGATCCGGTTCCGCCGCGCTGCAGCACGAGCTGCCAATGCACCGGCTCCTTGGGATCTTCCTTGAAAGAGCGGTTGCGAACCAGCTCCGCGTAGAGTCCGCCATCGTAGGAGAAGTTGATCTCTTCGGTCATCAGGCCGTAGAGCGTGGGGCTGACGCGAGCGGCCGACTGGCCCGCCTTGATTTGGAGTACGGAAGTGGCCGGGGCTTGGCCGCGCAACGCGCCCGGAAGCCCGGCGATGAAGAGGCAAAGCGCGACGACGGCGCATGTGGCCAGAGTTCTGGCAGAGGTCTTCTTGGACATATCCTTGGGTTTACTATAGCTTCATTGGGACTGGGTCGGGCGTGCCGACCCCAACGCAAATGCATCTCAACCCGCTCAGGGCAACCGCCGAGACGAGTTGGGCCCACAACGGCTGTGGGCGCCCCGCGGCAGACTGAGAGTCCGCGCCACTCAAGCCGAGGGAGTCAGGACTGCTTGAGGCACTCGGCTAGTTCTTTTTCCTCGACGGCGCCGGGCTTGATGACGCGCCAGTAGGGCTCGGTGATATCGACGGTGGTGGCGCCGGGGCCGGAGCAGGCGCCGGCGTCGAGCACCAGGTCCACGCGTCCGTCCATGGTTCCGAAGATTTCGATGCCGCTGCGGCAGGTGGGGCTGCCGGAGAGGTTGGCGCTGGTGGCGATCAACGGTTGGTTGAGCATGGCGAGCAAGCGGCAGGCGATCTTGGAACGCGGCTGGCGCAGGGCCAGGCGGCCGGTGTTGCCCGTGACCTTGAGCGGAACCTTGGCGGAAGCGGGGATGATGATGGTAAGCGGGCCGGGCCAGAAGCGCCGCGCCAGCAGGTAGAAGCGGTTGCTCAATTCGCCGGCGAGGTCTTCGGCCATGAGGATATCGTTGACCCAGATGGGAAGGGAGCGCTGGGTCTCGCGGCCCTTGATCTGAAACACCTGCGTGACGGCGCGCAAATTGAAGGGGTCCGCCACCAGGGCATACAATGCGTCGGTGGGGATGGCCAGTACCTTGCCGCGCCGCAATGCGGCCGCGGCTTGCTCCAGAACCTCCGGCTGAGGGTCGTCCGCGTCGATTTCGACCAAGTCGGTAACCATTGCGATTCTTCAGCGCTCTCCCAAGGCATCGGCGACGTCCAAGGCCATTTGGTAACGGCCGAACGGCGCGCTCAATTGCACTCCCTGGACCATCTTACGCACACGCGCGACCATTTCGCGGGCGATCGCCACGCCTTCCTCGCGCGCCTTCTCGGCGTTGTCCACGCGGCGCATGCGCTCCATGTACTCTTCGGGCACGGGCACGCGCAGCTCGTTGACCATGAACTCGGCGTTGCGAAAGCTGGTGAGCGGCCAGATGCCGCACATGACGGGGATCTTGACCCGTTCGATGCGCCGGAGGAAGGCTTCGAGCAGGTTGAGGTCGAAGACCGGCTGGGTGATGGCGTATTCGGCGCCGGCCTCGACCTTGGATTCGAAGCGGCGAATCTCCTCGTCCAGGTTCAACGCGCCGGGGTTGGCGCCGACGCCGATGAGGAGGGCGGTTTGCGACCCCATGGGGTTGCCGCCGATGTCCAGGCCCTGGTTCAAATTGTGGACGATGTTGACCAGGCCGATGGCGTCCACGTCGAACACCGCGGTGGCGTCGGGGTAGGTTCCCATGCGCGGCGGATCGCCGGTGATGCAGAGCAGATTGCGAACGCCCACGGCATGCGCGCCGATCAACTCGGACTGGATGCCCAGAATATTCCGGTCGCGGCAGCAGAAGTGATTGACGGCCTCGATGCCGGCCTCGCGCTGGATCAATTGGCAGGCGGCCTGGGCGCTCATGCGTGCGCTGGCGCGAGGGCCGTCGGGGACGTTGATGCAATCGATGCCGCGCTCGGCGCAGGCGCGGGCGCCGGCGATTTCGCGGGAAGCGTCCACGCCGCGCGGCGGCAGAATTTCCACGAACGCCACGAACTTGCCGGCGGCCAGCTTGGCGCCGAGCTTGGATTTGGCGGCCATGGGCGTGGGTGGCAGAGCGCGCGCCTTGGCTTCGGGCTCCTCGACGGCGGCGGCCGGGTCCTGGCGCCCCGGTTGCAGGGAGCGCGTTTCGGAGCGGATCAGGCGGATGTGGTCGGGGGTCGTTCCGCAGCAGCCGCCCACGATCTTGACGCCCGCCCAGAGCAGCCGGCGCGCATATTGGGCCATGTACTCGGGCGAGCAGAGATAGATATTGCGGCCCTCGACGCGCTGCGGCAAGCCCGCGTTGGGCATGGCGCTCATGGGCTTGGCGGAATAGCGCATCATGCGCTCGATGGTCTCGAGGTTAGCCTTGGGCCCAACCGAGCAGTTGATGCCGATGGCGTCCACGGGCCAGGAATCCATGGTGCGCGTGAAGGTCTCGGTATCCGCGCCGCCGGCGGGCAGGTTGCCGGCATCGTCGATGGTGACTTGAGCGATCAAGGGAAGGCCGGCGCCGGCTGCCTCGCGCGCCGCGAAGACCGCCTCGCGCAGCTCGTCCAGATTGCCGAAGGTTTCGAGAATGAGGAGGTCGACGCCGGCATCGGCCAGGACCTCGATTTGCTTGCGGAAGGCAGCGCGGGCTTCGGCGAACGACATGCGGCCGAGGGGCTGCAGACGGACGCCCAGCGGACCCACGGCGCCGGCCACGAAGGGACCGCCGTGAGACGCCTCGCGGGCCAGGCGCACGGCCGCGCGATTGATGTCCTCCAGCTTGTCGGCGAATCCGAAGGCCGCCAGACGCGGCGCGGTGGCGCCGAAGGTATTGGTCTCGACGATCTCGGCCCCGGCCTTGACGTACTCCTGGTGGATCTGGCGGACCATGTCCGGCGACGACAGGCTGAGTTCGTCGTAGCAGCGGTTGATAAAAACGCCGCGGGAATAGAGCATGGTGCCCATGGCGCCATCGGCCACCAGAACGCGGCTGGCCAGCCGGTCGCGGAATTCCGATGCGCGGGTGATTGGGGCTGTGGTCATGGGAACGCTAGGTTGATTCTAGCGCAGGGAAGAAGAAGCTGTCAGCGATCAGCTTTCAGCTTTCAGCTTTTTGGTCTTGCCGCCTTCGGCGGCTTGAGGGAACAACCGGCGCGCAGTCAGTCCGGCAACTCGCCCTGGTTTCGTGTTTCAATAGAAAGCTGTCAGCCGTCAGCTATCAGCACTCGGATCTTCGCCGCCGGAGGCGGCCGAAGGGTTTAGCTGACCGCTGAAAGCTGATTGCTGAAAGCTGATTTCCCATGTTCCTTTACGCAATAACTATCGTGGTGGGCGCCTTTTTGTTGTTTCAGGTGCAGCCGGTGATCGCCAAGATCATCCTTCCGTGGTTTGGCGGGTCGGCGGCGGTGTGGACCACGTGCCTGCTGTTCTTCCAGTTGGCGCTGCTGCTGGGATACCTTTATTCGCACGCTCTGGTGCGGTACTTGAAGCCGCGCGCGCAGATGCTGACGCACGGATGCCTGCTTGTGGTGAGCGCGCTGGCGCTTCCCATTTACCCGAACGCTTCGTGGAAGCCCGCGGACCCGAGCGATCCGCTGCTGCGGATTCTAGGGCTGCTGGCGGTGACGGTGGGGCTGCCGTACTTCCTGCTCTCCACCACCGGGCCGTTGATGCAGGCATGGTACGCGCGGCGCTACCAGGGGGCCATGCCGTACCGCCTCTACGCCCTATCGAACGCCGGCTCCATGTTCGCGCTGCTCAGCTACCCGGTGCTGTTCGAGCCGGTGTTCGGCACCCACGAACAGGCCGCCATGTGGTCCATCGCCTACCTGGTGTTCGCGGCGCTGTGCGGGTTCGTGGCTTTCCGGTCGGGCAACGCGCCGGTGGCGGACCGGACGGCCGCCGATGAAGACGCCGTGCGTCCGGGCCCGCGGCTCTACGCCCTTTGGCTGCTGCTGCCGGCCTGCGCGTCGGCGCTGCTGCTGGCCATCACCAACCACCTCTCGCAGAACATCGCGGCGATTCCGTTTCTGTGGGTCCTGCCGCTGAGCGTTTATCTGCTCTCCTTCATCCTGTGCTTCGAAGGCGGCGGTTGGTACAAGCGCAACCCGTACCTGCAACTGCTGGCGGTGGCGCTCGGCTGCATGGCGTACTCCATGTTCACCGATAATTCCGCCAATCTACCGATCAAGGTGGGCGTTCCGCTGTTTCTGATGGGCTTGTTCACCTGCTGCATGGTGTGCCACGGGGAGCTGGTCCGGTTGAAGCCGCACCCGCGCTATCTTACGCATTTCTACCTGATGATTTCGGCCGGCGGCGCGCTGGGCGGCGTGCTGGTCGGGCTGGCGGCGCCGCAACTGTTCAACGCCTACTATGAGCTTCCCATCAGCATGGTGGCTTGCGCGGCGCTGGCTATCGTCGTCTTGCGCACCTATCCGGATCCGCAATGGCTGAGCAACCTGTTGCCGGCCCCGCGATTTCTGTTCGGGGTGGCGGCGCTGGCCGTGGGGGCCTGCCTGGGATACACGCGCGACGACGGATTTCTGGCTTGGGCGCGCGGCGTGGCCGGGTGGGTGCACAACGGATTCGATCCGCAGGAGAGTTTCGATCAAGCGGTGCTGGGCGTGACGCTAGTGGCGGCGGCGGCGCTGACGCTGGCCATCCTGCGCCGCGACCCCAAGCTGCGCTGGGCGCGGTCCTGGGGAGGCTGGGGAGCGTTTGGCGCGGAACTGGCGGTGCTGCTGCTGGCGGGCTATGTGGGCTTCCAGATGCGCGAGGCCAATAGCGGAAATCGGGTGATGGTCCGCAACTTTTACGGCGGATTGAAGGTCCACGACTCGGGTCCGTTCACGGACATGTTCGCTACTCGCGGGCTGACCCACGGCACCATCAACCACGGTGAGCAGTATCTCAACCCGGCGCGGCAGGAGTTGCCGACCACCTACTACGGCCCCAATACCGGAATCGGCCTGGCCATCCGTTCCAAGCAGAAGTCGGCCAACATCCGGGTGGGCGTGATCGGGTTGGGGACGGGCACCATCACGGCCTACGGACGGCAGGGGGATTACTACCGCGTTTACGAGATCAACCCGCTGGTCTTGCGGATGAGCATCCCAGAATCGCCCACGGTTATTCCCGAGTTCAAGTTCCTGCGCTACTGCCGGGCGAAGCACGACGTGGCCATGGGCGATGCGCGCCTATCGCTCGAACGCGAGGCGCCGGAGAACTTCGACGTGCTGGCGGTGGACGCGTTTTCGAGCGACTCGATTCCGGTACACCTGCTGACATTCGAGGCCATGAAGCTGTTCTTCCACCACCTGAAGCCGGATGGGATCCTGGCCGTGCACATATCCAACCGCTATCTGGACCTGGAGCCGGTGGTGGAAGGGGAAAGCCGCGCGCTGGGCAAGACGGCGCGCACGGTCGATACGGAGGACGACGCTACCGCGGACGTGTTCGCGGCGACATGGGTGCTGGTGACCACGCCTCCCGCCGGATTCGACCAGACCATCATGGATGCGTCGCAGCCGGCCCAAGCCACCCGCAAGGTGCGGCTGTGGACGGACGATTACAGCAACCTGTTCCAGATTCTGAAATAGGGGGGAAGGGGACATTCACCGCCGAGACGCGGAGA
>Ga0182027_10002610_pt1 | contig 29088 bp, 31 predicted proteins | sample 712E1DmetaG_FD_121300 | JGI IMG/M metagenome (GOLD analysis project Ga0182027, IMG submission 121300) | Permafrost microbial communities from Stordalen Mire, Sweden - 712E1D metaG (Illumina Assembly) | ecosystem: Environmental > Terrestrial > Soil > Wetlands > Permafrost | place: Sweden...
AGGCGCTGTCAAAGGATACAACCCTAAAAAGCTTGGGAACAATTGTTACAACATCCAGTTTGCATTCTGCGACGAAATCAAGGCTTATCTGACCGGCTATGTCAGAAGCGGGGATACATACACGTCCAACGGCGCAGCAGAATTGATCAAGGAAATTATGGCCTAGCTCCAGAACAAAGGCTTTGAAATCACATTTCTCATGGATAGTGGCTATTTTAACGATAAAATCCTGGAAACCATTGAATCATTTGGATGTACTTATGTGATCAAGGGCAAAGAGTATCCAACACTGGTTGCGCAGGTAACCGATCCATCCGTTGTTTTTGTTACTGGTGAGGAAGGGCGCGAAACTACCGAACTTACTACAGCCCTGAATACATGGGACAAAGCCAGACGGTTTGTTGTTTCCCGCGTATTGAAGGATGAGAAAGACAGAAAACAAATGTCTTTACTGGAAGGTGAAGAATACGATTATTTCTTTTTTGTCACCAATAGAACGGATTTATCCTCTGAAGAAGTCGTTTTATTCTACGAAAAACGCGGAAATGCAGAAAATTACATCAAAGAAGCCAAATATGGTATGGCGGTTGGGCATCTTTTACTGAAATCGTTTTGGGCAAATGAAGCCGTATTTCAGATGATGATGCTTGCATACAATCTATTTTTGCTGTTTAAATTTGATTTTCTGGGCATTTCAGAATACAGGCAGCAGATTAAGACATTTCGTCTGAAGTATGTTTTTCTTGCGGGAAAAATTATCAGATCGGCAAGGGTTGCGATCATGAAACTCCCCGCTAAATTTCCTTATAAAGATGTGTTTGAAAAGTGCCTTACGTATTATCGTTCTGAAATACCCAATACCGTTATTTCTATTTAATTGGGAGGGTAAAAACGTATCAGAATATTCAGATTTAGGAAATTGTTGGTAAAAAAATTAAGTGGAATGTAAAAAAATAATGCTACACTAAAGATGGATCAGCCAACATTTTCACCCGGTTTGAGTGAAAATGACGGCAAAATATTTGACGTGGAATCTCGGTATAATTAAAATAGGTTTATCAATTACAATATATTACATTATCGTGAATGGAGCTAATGCCCTCAAAAGGATTGCAGTTCAATTCCAATTAACTTTGAAACTGAATATTTTTAGGCTGTTTCATTTGTGGAGGAGGAGAATCTATGGTTACAAAGAGAGTTGCTGTTTTGCTCACAATTGTTTTGCTCCTTAGTATAACTGCGTGTAACTTGCCATTAGGCAATTCTGCTTCTGGAAGCGCCGTCGCTACTGCTGTCGCAATGACTCTGGCTGCCCAGACGAGTCCCACCAATGGGGTGACAGCCACCCTGGCGCCGTTGGTGACCGCAACATCTGCTTTTACTAGTACATCCGCCCAGACTTCTACCTCGGCAGTACCAATGGTTAGTGTTTCAACCGAAACCAATTGCCGCTCAGGACCGGGAACGGTCTATCCCCTGATCTCCACATTGCTCGTCAGCCAGATGGCTGTGGTCGTCGGCCGCGATAGCAGCCAGCAGTACTGGATCATCGAAACCCCGAACAACCTTAGTATTACCTGCTGGTTGTGGGGACAATACGCCACGGTCGCTGGTGATACCAAAGGGCTACCGGTGATTGCTCCACCCCCTACGCTGACGCCAACCATCACAAATACTCCTTTGCCTACTCCAACGCCCACACCTACACCTACACTGGTCTTCGTCTTGACCTTTAGACCAATCCTACCATGTATTTTGCACCATAATTGTCCAACAGCAACCCCTTAGGTGGTAAACATTATTAGACACGAAAAGGGATCGCTGTAAGCTGAAGTCCTTTTGTAAGGTTGAATATAGCATTGCCTGATCTTTGGCAACATAGAAATGAGCTAATATTTATTATTCGGAACCGTCAAGTACAAAAACCCAGTGGCATTGCCCGGCCAACCCTACCGGGCAGAACTATGCCACAGCCGCTTCCCCTAACCCTTCCAACCGGAAGCGGCGAAACCAACCCGGCGGCTGCGGCCATCCTCCTCAGGACCGGGAGGCGCAGTACCGGTGGGTTCCCGGAATTTACCAAGCGCCTAAATATCACTGATTGGTTATTATGATTCCCACCATGGTGAGAACATGCACCTCGTTTATGCTTAGCTTCTGTATATGTTCCATCAACACATTGTCCGCTAGTACCCGCTGGATGCCCAGAACCACCCGGAGTAGATGTAGGTTGAATTTCAGTCGGTTTAGGCTGCTGCGCGGTTGAGCCAGATCCTCCCGAAGAATTCGAGCTACCTGAAGAACCGCCGATGCTGGTATACACATCCATCCAATTGGTTTCAATCAGATTCTGCGCATATGCTAGCGACATGACGCCACTACAAACTTCTTTATGAAGATAGTTTTCGATAATAGCTTTATTTCTGCTGTAAGACCAGATTACCGATTGCCATTTCGACATCAATTGTTATGGTCGACCCCGAACCGCTGGCTTCATAGCGTGAATTGCTCACCGTCCAGCTGCCTTCGGCGTCTACATTGCTTAACCCATCATCTAGATTGACGATGGTGTGGGTATTTTTGGGTATGATCACAGTTACCAGACTCAAGCCTGAATTCATTTTCACATTCAGGTCCTTGGCCAATGCACCGCTAAAATCGAGTGTGTAATTCCCTGCACCGCTATCAAAGATGATTTGAGAAGTATTCACATTACCCAAACCGATCAAATCGACACTGGAAGCGCCGGTCTTGTAAGTCAGGCGCTGCATATCGGCCGGATTCAATGTATCGAATCGAACCGTTGCCTGGCTGGCACCATCACTGATCTCTAAATTGGTTAAGGCAACGCCCGAGAGATCCAGCACCCCTGCGTATGCCCCAGCGGAAATTCTCAAAGACATGGGGGTCGAGCCCAGTTTGAGCGTCCAATCATTCTTTATATTCCCGTTCGGGATACCCACATTTGAGGTATGGTTTTGTGAAATCAAGACTTCGTTGTTAGTTACAGAAAGGTTGGGTTTCCAATCGAGAACGTTGTAAACAACAGTCCCTTCTACCATTTGTGAACTACCACTGGAGATATTCAACCTTCCTCCGCCCATCTCAATGTCAATTTCAGCGCCCTGAATATTATCAGGAACAGGCTGAGAAATCTCATATGTCTCCGTATCATCTGTGTTCACCGTGGGAACATTGACAGTGAGGGAACATCCCAATAGGACGATGACCAGAAGGATCAGGGGAAGGTATTTAATAATTTTCACGATTACTCCACTAAGAATCGGGCGAGAAACTTAACTGGCTGGAGGTATTTGCGTAGGATCTGATGGCGCAGGCGGTACTGGAGGAATCACAGGTGCTACCGGTTTGGGTGACGAACTCATCGACCCAAAACGAGTCATGACCACTGCTCCCAAGCCGAGGAGACCCAGGATAAAGCCGACAATCCAGCCAACACATGGGATCAAATTGATCATGCCTACCAAAAAGCTCAGGATCAAAACGCCAACACCAGCAGCAACCGGAGCCGACCAGATTGCGCGGAAGAGCCTGGCCATTTGTTGGCCGATGAGATATCCGAGGGCAATCCAGCCAAAGACAAAGGCCAAACCAAATGCAAGAATATACAAAATTGCCACAGGGATGAGAATAACCGTAATGATCAAGATTATCAGCAATATTGGCGAACCAACTATGGCTAATAACCCGACAGCTCCGGCTACGACCGGTTCAGTATGGATCGTCTCTGCGATTTGATGGGTCTGGCGGGGGAGAATCAACCCGATAACGACAGCCAGCGCAGCCAGGGCTAACGATTCAAATGCTGCGGTTAAGAACTTTGCCAGCAGATTCTGGCTTGAATTCCAGGGGAATTGCCAGCCGCTGCCATTTCCCAGGTCAAACGAGGGAGTCTGCTCGGTGATGGTCCCGGACACTTTGGCCGTCGCCGAACGGTTTAGAGATGCACCGACTGTAACGACGTCACCATTCAATACTGCTCCATCACCTAGAGTAACTGCACCACCAACAGCAACCAGGTTTCCATTAACCGTCCCATCAATCGTAATCGTTCCACCAATAAGAACAATGTCACCGGTTACCGAAGCACCATTTTCGATCGTGGCGGTGCCTCCGATCACAGCAAGCGTGCCAGTTAAACTATCCCCTTTTTGAAGGCGATAAGTATTTGCAACAACGACTTTATCCCCCTGATATGCAGTTCCACCTGGTTGTGGGGTCGGTGTTTGAGCCAATGCCGGAGAAGTGAAAAGCAGGCATATTGACAAAACAGCGATGAATGAAAGTATCCGAATTCTTTTTTTCATAATGTTGTCCGAATCCCTTTCAGGGTGATACGGTAGAGCGTAATCCCCCAGGTGAACAGAGTAAAGCCGAGCCAAATTGAAATCGTTACTGCAATACCAATCGATAGACCAGCCGGTGCAGCATTGAAAAAGCTACCAATAAAGAACCAAAATTGTGAAACCATGTTCACCAATCTGACCAGATCAGCAAAGAGATTAGCGAAAACAGTGATCGGTGAAAGATCAGGGAGGAGAATCGCTCCTATGGTGATTCCACTGGCAATCGCAGTTGACACCATGCTGATGAGGATGATACGGGTCTGTTCCCGTTCATGTTGCTTGCGCCACGCGGGAAGGCTGGCCTGCCAACGGGAACTAAAACCTACAGCAGGAGCAAGAATTTCTGCCCCTTTAAATTCATGATCAAGAGCACGCAATGATTGTTCCAACCTGGTGCATTGCGGGCAGACTTCCAAATGTTGAGCCAGTTTCTCTTTTTCATCTGGGGTCAGCTGCCGGTCATCCAAGAGCATATTTTCATAAGGCTGGTGATTCATGAGTCCTCCTCTCGTTCACTACCAGCATCGGGTTGGTTGAAACCATTTCGGCCAACTGCCGTCGCGAACGATGTAAACGACTTTTTACGGCACTTACGGTTAATGAGAGCATTTGACTTATCTCTTCCTCAGAACAGTCATACCAGTATTTGAGGATTACAGTGGCGCGATCCTGCGGATTCAATTGGTTGATCAATTGATGCAGCGCATCATTTTCCTGATAATGATTCATTTCCTTTTCTGGATTGGGAATAGAAGAGTCAACAATGTCCATTTCAGGAAACTCATCCAACTCAAAGGTCGGCAAACGGTGCTTACGTTGTTGGTCAATGCAATGATGTGCGGCAATTGAGAGCAACCAGGTGATGAAAGGGCGAGATGGATCGTAACGTTTTAGATTTTGATAAGCTCGCCAGAATGTCTCTTGAGCTGCATCTTCAGCAGCAGTACCTTCCCCCAACATTCGGTAACAAAGATTATATACCGGCGTTTGGTAAGTTTCTACCAAGCGGGTAAAAGAATCCTCATCTCCATTTCTAGCTTTTTCAAGCCAATCTTGTTCAGCGTTGCACACAAGATCCTCATTATTTGTTCGTTCTAAGATGGTATACGCAGTCCTACGGAATAAGTTGCAAGGAAAGATATTTTAGAAGACAATTTCTTCTTTTCCGGTCAATCTTTCTTGAATCTTGTTTACAACAATATCCAGGTGCTGGGGCTTATGTACAAAATCAAGATCATCGGTACGTAAAGTCATCACCGGGCAAAGATCGAAGTGGGCAATCCAGTCAGAATAATAATTTTCCAGGAGGGTCAAATAATCAGCGGAAATCGAATTTTCCATTTCACGTCCGCGTGAATGGATTCTTTTCATCAATGTTTCCACCGGGGCATCCAAGTAAATAAGCAGTGATGGGGAAGGAAGATTCTTCACGACCAGATCGAATACCTGGCGGTAGGTATCATAATCTCTTTCGTCGATGTTCCCCATGGCATGTAAAGCTCTCACAAAAATAAATGCATCTTCATATATACTACGGTCAATAATGGCAGATTGCGAATCCTCAAACATTTCAAGATGTTGCTGGGCGCGATGGCCTAAAAAGAACACCTGCAAATGAAAGGACCATTGTTTCATGTTTGCATAAAAATCCGGTAAATATGGATTGTCAGAGACGGATTCATAAGCGGTTTTCCAGCCCAGACGTTCACCAATTCTTTCAGTCAGGGAGGTTTTCCCGGATCCGATATTCCCAGCCACCAGGATCAAGCGTTTAGGCATAAAAATCTCCTCGCATCGTAAATTGAACCGCAGTGTTATTATAAGCGATTCAAACGCTCTGATTGAGAGTGTGTTATAATCAGATTCGGTGGGAAGCCACCAGTAGCAGTTATCGCGCATGGTTTTAAATGCCTCGCCGGTTTCGGCGAGCTTTTTTTGTGTATTCGAGGAGTTTTTTCATGGTTTCACAGTTTCAGGATTTGGGCTTGCAGGATCAATTTGTGCAGGCTGTACTAAAAATGGGTTTTATCGAGCCAACCCCTATTCAACTGGCAGCTATTCCAGCCTTGCTCGATGGGCGAGATGTAATCGGTCAAGCACAAACGGGTACAGGGAAGACCGCAGCTTTCATGTTGCCATTAATTCAAGGATTAAATCCGTCCATACATGCCATACAGGCATTGGTACTTGCTCCCACTCGCGAATTAGCCAAACAGGTTGCTGAAGCTGGAAATGAGTTAGGCCAGAAAACCGCAGTCAAGATTTTAGCGGTTTATGGTGGGCAATCCTATACGATCCAAAAACGTGCAATCAGCCGTGGTGTCGACATAGTAGTGGGTACGCCAGGTCGTTTATTGGATTTAATGCACCAGGGTGAATTAGATTTAAGCCATGTCAGTTTTTTGGTCATTGACGAAGCTGACGAAATGCTTGAAATGGGTTTTGTGGATGATGTCGAATCCATTTTGAAGGAATTGTCTTCAGAACGGCAAATTGCCTTATTCTCGGCTACGATGCCGGACGCCATCCGTAAGCTGGCGAACCGTTACTTGAGCTCCCCGGAAAAGATTTCGGTGAACCCGGAACATATTACTGTAGCTGAAACCATGCAGCGTTTTTACCACGTCAGAGAAGAAAACAAACTGGCGGCAATGGTACGCCTGCTCGAAGTAGAAGATATCAGCACCGGTTTGATCTTTGTCAGAACCAAAGTGCGTTCACAGGAACTGGCCGATGAATTGAATAAAATCGGATTTGCTGCCGACGCATTGAATGGTGATTTAAATCAAGGCCGGCGCGAACAAGTTTTGGGACGTTTTCGGCAACATACCCTAAGACTGCTGGTCGCGACTGACGTGGCTGCCCGTGGTCTGGATATCGAGAATGTGACCCACGTCATCAATTATGATTTTCCACAGGATGCAGAGGATTACGTGCATCGTATTGGTAGAACCGGCCGGGCCGGGAAGACCGGGATTGCAATTTCATTCATCACCTCCCGAGAACGTGGCGTTCAAAAGCAAGTTATTGCTTATACGCGTCAACCGGTCGAGGATTGTAATATTCCAACAATCGAGGATGTCGAAAAACATCGTGAAGAACGATTGATCAAGAAACTTTCTGACCAGTTGGTGGCCGGGGTTACGCCAGCAGAGCGCAAGCTGGTGGAGAGCCTGAGCGACCAGGGATTGAATTCCGTCGAAATTGCAGTGGCTGCCATCCGCATCATCCGGGCGGGGGAGAGCAAGCTACATTCGATCGACCTAAACGAAAAACCTCGTGAAGATAAATATAAACATCTCGATGAGAGACATTCACAGACCAGTAAACAGCGGGAAGGTTGGAACGAGAAGCGGGAGAGAAATCCACAAAAATCCGGCCGACGCGGAGATATCCGTGAAGTTGGTATGGTGCGTTTATGGATGAATCTCGGGAATCAAAATGGCATTCGTCCCTCCGACGTGGTCGGAGCCATCGCCAGTGAAGTAGGGATTCCGGGAAAAGCCATCGGCGAAATCGAAATTCTCGCCGACCACACCTTTGTGGATATTTCTGAACAACACGTCCATCGGGTTTTAATGGAAAGTACCGGTAAATATCAATTGCATGGCAAGGCAGTACTACTACGCCTGGCCGATTAACCTAACTCTCAAATCGTACTAAATTGTTGTAAAGCCAGTTCAGCCAATGACCTGGCTTTTTTGTTTATCAGGTTGGCAAGTTTACCTGAAGGCTACTATAATCTACAATATAAAGATTTAATTGGAGGTCTCTATGGAGAATTTAATTCCTGATGGTTTTCTAGATCTATTTAAAAAGCGAGCTTTCGGCCACCTGGCGACGATCATGCCTGATGGTAGCCCACAAGTTTCACCATTATGGGTCGATTTTGATGGGAAGTATCTCATCCTGAACAGCGAAGCGGGACGGCAGAAAGATTTGAATATGCGCCGAGATGATCGCGTGGCAGTCGAAGTTCAAGACCCGGAGAACGCCTATCGCTATCTTTTGATTCGCGGAAAGGTTGTCGAAATCACTGAATCTGGCGCGGAAGATAGTATCGATCAACTAGCCATCAAATATACGGGCGAAAAATATAAGTATAAAAACCCGAACAGTCCGCGGGTAATCTATAAAGTTTTACCCATTCATGTACGGACGTCACGATAATGGCCGGGCAAAATTTACCAGATGTTGATCAGGCTAAAATATCGTTGCCACCTCGTAGAAATGAGATTAAGCCAGGAACTCGGGTACAGATTGTCGAAAAACAAAATCAGCCAACCGGCAAGTTGACGGAAGGCATCGTGGCCAGATTGCTGACGAGCAGCCCAACTCATCCGCACGGTATCAAAGTAATGTTAACGGATGGCAAGGTGGGAAGAGTACAAAAAATAATCGAGTAAGTAATCAGGATCAATAAGACAAAAGGGTACACCTTTTTTTACGATGTACCCTTTTATTATTTAGCGTAAAGTGTCGCTCCAACCAATCCATCTCCGGCATGAACGGAGAGACCGGGAGTAAATTCCACGATGATCGTCTCTTCCGGCATTGGTAGTTTGGTTTTCAAAGTCATTTCGAGAACTTTGGCATCTGTGAGGTTATTAATATGAAAAATTCCAGCTCTTTCTATCGTCTTATTCTTAGCCGCGTTTACAATATAAGAAACCAGACTGGCCATGGCTGCATCATGGCTGCGAACACGATCAATCATTTGTAATGTTCCTTTTTTCATCGAGAGAAGAGGACGGATATCCAGGACACTGGAAATACCTGCAACAATTTTACCCACCCGACCGCTCATGGCCAGATATTTCAAGGTAGTCAGTGAGGCAAAGGAGTAGAGGTTTTGAATCATACTGTCAACGAGTTGCGCAGCTTCATCCAATGTAGCTCCCCTGGATAGGAGTTCAGAGGCAGCGATGGCCAAAAAACCCTGGCCAATGGACATATATTGCGAGTCAATGACTTTAATACGATGACCCGGAAACTCACGAGCGGCCAGAATTGCAGATTCGTAAGTTTTGCTGACATTGCTGCCAACACAAATGCAGAGTATTTCGCGAGCACCGGCCACTAATGCTTCGTTATAAGCTGCAGCATAAGCGTTCGTAGTGGGGGCGTCGGTGGTAGGTAGTTTATTAATGCTGTTGATCTTCTGAAAAAGTAATTTATCGTCGATATCCAAATTGGTGGCAAATGTTTCATCTCCAAAGCAGATCGTGATCGGAATCAGTTTTATCCGGTATTTGGCCGCCAATTCCGGAGATAAACTAGAATCGCTATCAGTAATGATTTGAACTTTTCCCATAAGATCCTCGTTCAATAAAAAATAATTTATCAACTAGTATTAACTTAAAAAGTGGAAGAGGGGCTAGAAATTCTATCGATATCAAGAGACTAAATAAATTGATATTCTCTATGTAGATATTATCCAGTTCCAGGTCATTACACTTTGAGAAAAACAATCAAATTGCTATTATATTACCAAAATTATATTTATTGGTAATAATAGTGACAGAAAGGAAACCTAGCCTTGAAAATAGGGAATTTCTTCCTCTTTAGGTCCATGGAACCTGTTTAACTTAGAATAAAGAGTTAAAGGATGATCAAGTAGGACATATTTGCACGCCCATGTTATTTTGAATAGAATACCCCGCCCACCATTCCTGAACCGGCGTGCACCGAGAGGCCAGGGGTGAACTCGATGATAAAGACTTCTGCGGGTAAATGTAGTTTCTCTCTTAAGCGAGCTTCGAGAATCAAAGCTTCTTCGTGATTATTGACGTGAAAAATTGCAGCCTTTTCGATGGTCTTCTCATTCAGGGCACCAGTAATCAAATTTACCAGGCGATCCATCGCATTTTTGCGGGTTCGTACACGTTCCAATATTTGCAAGGTGCCATCTTTCATAGTGAGGAGAGGGCGAATATCCAGTGCACCAGCCATGCCGGCGACGAATTTGCCGACCCGCCCACTCATGGCGAGATATTTGAGCGTGGCAAACGAGGCAAAGGTACACAGATACGGGATCATTTCTTCTGCGAGTTTAGCGGCTTCTTCGAGAGTTGCCCCATTCGCAATCGCTTCGGAGGCAGCAAGTGCCAGAAAACCCTGTCCCATCGTCATATAGAGCGAGTCGACCACACGAATATGTTTTCCCGGAAACTCGCGAACAGCCAGCAGAGCAGATTCGTAGGTACTGCTTACCTTGCTACTGACACAAATGCAGAGAATTTCATCGGTGCCGGTGTTGAACGCTTCGGTGAAGGCAGCAATAAATGCAGCCGGACAAGGGGCAGCCGTGGTAGGTAGTTTGCCTAAATGGTCAATTTTCTCAAAAAGCAGTTTGTCATCAATATCCAAATTGGTGGTAAAGGTTTCTTCCCCGAATTGAATCGTAATCGGGACCAACGTTATTCCGTATTTCTTCGCAATTGCGGGTGAGATACTCGAATCGCTATCGGTGATTATCTGGATTTTTGACATAGTATCCTCAAATAAATAAAAAGTTTAAACCTCAAGAATTCTCTGGGCCTTCAAATGGACTGAATACTTTGGCTCCGGTCCCTTTGAATGAAGCGATGTCACGAGTGACCAGAGTATGGCCGTAAACAAGAGCAATGGCCAGGATCATAGAATCGGCGATAGAGAGGGTATGACCAAGCGCTTTCAACTTTGCCATGATCTCTCCCCATTTAAGGCTGACGCCTACGGATATCTCGCCGATGCGACCGCTAAAGCGTACCAGCAGATCATTGGTAAGCCAGGCGGTCAGGAGTGCTTTTTTCGCTAAAGATTTTTCTTTTTGAATACTCTCACAAATTTCAGCCAGAGTGACTACGCTGATGTAGACGGTCTCTTCAGGCTGTGAATCCAACCAGCGGAGGACAGCGGGATCAGGGTTCGTAGAGACGAGTTCTGTGATGATGCCTGTATCAAGCAAATAGGTCATTTTTCCTCTAATTTGAGCGTACAAATTCGAGCCTGGGCGAGGTCCACCCCGTTGAGGGGGGAATCATGGAAGAAAGAAGAAAGACTGGAACGCGATTTCTGTAATTTCTTGTAATCGGTATAAGAAAGGACGACTGCAACCTCTTCTCCACGGCGGGTGATTATTTGCGCGCCTTTCTTGAGTGCCAGGTTAACAACTTCACTCAGTTTGTTCTTTGCTTCTTGAAACTGCCAATGCTCAAACATAAATGCTCCTGTCTAGACTGTCTAGATTTAGTATACAAAAGAAGTCGCAAATGTCAACAGGAAAGAACAAACTACTCAATCCACAAAAAACTATCAAGAATCAAAGATTATGTTTGGCTTATTTCTGGAGCAGTTTAATTGTCGATTTCTCTATTTGGATTGCTCTGGGAATCCAATCGGAAACGAATTTCCTCCAAGTGTTCCCAATTGTGTTCGAGCATGCAACGCAAGGCACGGCGAGCTGACCAGGTGGTAATGCCCTGAGGAATGAAATCAGTCATTTCTTGGGCAGTCATGGCAGCGGTGCGCGCTTGAAGTTTTTGCCAGAATGCGGATAAAGCAAGCCGAATTTCAACAGATCCAGATAGGGAGACTTTCAAAGCGGTCTGGATTTCTTTGTCCGCACCGATTTGCATGCGCAGATAGGTATATTCTGATTCGGCAGCGTGCTCCAGAATATGGTGTAGCGAACGATGATTATCGGGTGGATCGGCTTCGAGTTGTTGGAGGGAAAGACCCTTGACCAGACGAAGAAGTTGACCAGGGAATGATCCCAACCGGGACACATACAAAGTTAGCTCAGCGGGGTCGAGTGGGAGAAATCAGGTGAAAAACCCGGAGTCGGATCGCCTTCACCCAACCAACCTCCTTCCATCACGTGAGTTGCTGTCCGGGTGCTGAATGGAGAAGAGGCTTCCAAGGATTCACCGCCTTGATTGTGAAGAAAGGTTAGATATTTGCAGATGGAAGCAGGAACCGCAGTAAGAGCTTCATCAGTGGTCGATCCACATACTACCAGGCCTAAGAGGTCGAGGACATGCACCATGGTTTTCTTCTTTTTTTGACCTGATTCCAAGTAGAGCGAATACTCGATCATCTCTTCCTTCATTATAATTGGACAATAATACTCTTGTTATTGTATAATAAATTCCAAAATGAACAAAGAAAGGAGAATATATGGCAAAGATGTTATTAAAAAAAATAGATATCATCGCCTATATCGTTTCTGACTGGCAGCGTGCTAAAAAATTTTATGGTGAGACATTGGGTTTACCGGTAGCAGCATTCATCAATGATGAGGTAGGCTGGATGGAGTTCGGCGAAAAAGAGGGAACCCATTTAGCGATCAGTTTGTGGGATAGACCCGAATCAATGCCAAGCCGGGATGGCGGGGGTACGGCAATCTTCATGGTCGATGATGCGTATGCAATTGTTAATGAACTACGTGCTCGCGGAGTCAATTGTGAGGATGTCGTAGCGATCCCGCAAATGGTGACCTATGCAAACTTCTATGACCCTGATTGCAACCGGATGCAAGTGGCGGGTCCTCCACCAGCTGAAAATTGAGATTCGTTTTGGTTAAAAAACGGAAACCCTACTGGCTAATTACGCTCGGAGGCGCTAAATACACGCGAATTGAAACGAATCCAGTCTGCTGTAATGACTACCATGAATCGATAAAAGCGAATAACATTTTTACCCCTTTATTTTTTCCGGCCATTCATTCGGATGGATACGGTCAGCTACATCGATGGATACCTGTTTAGCCTTTTTGGCCTGCGGTGAAGGATAACCGAGAGCGAGCCAGCAAGGGAATTCATATTGTTCCGGTATTTGAAGAGCCTTTTTTACAAAAGTGCTTTCTTCCTTGAAAGGAATACGAGTGACCCCCAAAATGCCTTCAGCAGCGGCGGCAATGAGAACGTTCTCGATACAGCACCAGATAGAAGCAAAAGAATTCAGGTCTGAGAGAGTCTTCGAATTAAGTAGCGGAGAAGACTGAGCAAAAAAAGGGAGAATCAACGATCCAGCATTCAGTAGCATGGAATACTGAAGGGGAATACCAATCAGATACATTTCACGCTGAATCGGATCGGTCAGTCCCCAGCGATTGATCACAGCGCGACTTCCTTCGCGGTCCAGAGGATGATGGACCTGGGAAAGGATCTTCTCACGCAAAATGCGGTCATCGAGGGTGATGAAATGCCATTGGCGCATATGATCGTTACTAGGCGCAGCAAACCCGGCAGAAATAAGTTTTTGAACCATTGCAGGTTCGAGTGGTTCTGAGGTAAATTCACGAATCGTGTGACGCGCTTGAATTGCCTGAAAGACTTCCATAATCGCACCTCGTTTATAGAATATATATTCTATTATACCACAATACATCCACGAAATCTTCAAATTACTTTCATCGATAAAAAAATACTCTTACCGGAGCAGCAAGAGTATTTAATATTACGGGTGATTGTACACTCAGGCAAAGATCTTTACAGCACCGCGGGAGAAGCGTTTACGGTTATTAAGATACACATAAGCCAAAAAAGCGATTTGCAAAACACTGGCAAGGATCACGAGCCAAAGAATTTCTGTATACCCTCCGATGAGAGTGAAAAGAATATCCGAAAGGTGAAGGATAATTGGGAAAACGAATATTGGCAGGTCGTTTTTTGTGATTGGAGCGGTCATGCGTCCACGCCAGACAAAAATCAGCAGGGCTGTGGGAACCAGCAAGTGAAAGGCGAGCATGAACCACTCAGAATTGCTGCCTTTCTGGAAGACAGGTTGCAACCATAGTAAAAAGCTGGAAAGGGGACTGATCATAAGCAGAAGGGCAGCAACCATACTGATGAATGGATAAAGGTAGCCAACCAAGGGTTTGTAACCTGAGCGTTGGTACCACAAGCGTCCGACGAGAATGCATGATGTTCCCCAGAGCATGATCAACATCCACCCAGGAAAGTTGTAAACCGGAATTTTAAGAATATTTGGGGTAATAGATGGATCAATCAACCAGTTCCAGCGACCTGTATCCAACCCGGCCATATGAAAAATCTGACGAATTGCCAGTGGATCGAGTGAAAAATCCTGGAGCATTCCAAAGAGGCCAACAATTGGCGGCCAAAGCCACTTTGGTAATGAAGTTTTTTCGAGAAACCACAGTCCAGTGATCATGACACAGACTTCGATTAGCGGGACTGAAGCGGGCACGTAGCCGATCATCACTAATGATCGACCATAAGAATACAAACCCATCACGCAAGCGGCATTCTCATAGATCGAGGCATAAAGAAAGACAAAGCAAAACGCCTCAAGGATAACAATCGCAGGACGCTTCTCACGTTTGATGATGTAAACCAGCACAAATAAGGATAATGCCAGGGCAATAATATCCTCAACCAACCAGACAACAGGGAATGGTTCGACAAAGAGGTAATCGTAAATAGTTTTCATGAAACTCCTGAAAAAACCCTTTATTGCTTTTTTAGAATAGCTAATAAAGGAAAGAATTAAATCAACACTATGTTGATTATTTGTATTATATTTAAGAATAGTGTGACCAGGTGTACAAACTGTTGTAATTTGTGGAGTAAACAACAAAAGAGGCAGAAATGTCTACAAATGGTAGTGAAATGGATCCAAGGATAATGCGAACTCGGTCTTCTTTACGACAGGCATTGATGGAATTGGTGACCGATAAAAGTTTTGCCAGTTTGACTATCCAGGAGGTGACGCAGCAAGCCGGGGTAAACCGTTCGACTTTTTATCTCCATTATGTGGGAATGCATGAACTACTGGAAGACTGTATCAAAAACCTTTTTGGGCAAATGCGTGATGCAATCTATGGAAAAGCAAGCGACATCGGTTCAAATCACCAGAAAGAATATGAACCTTTTGTGGAGATTGTGTTCCAGCATTTACAAAAGCATCTGCGCTTTTATCGGGCCATGCTGGGAAAAAATGGCGACCCCTATTTCGGCAGTCTCTTTCAGGATTTGTTATCTGAATTGATCTTTGAACCGATAGGCGGTGAGATGCGCAATGATACGGAAAGCGAACTCATCTTACGATTTTTTACGGCAGGGTTTACTGGAATTGCGACCTGGTGGCTGGAAAGTAACCAACCCATCCATGTGCGAGAAGCTGCGCGTTTGGTCACTCAAGATATCCTGCCTGCCTATATGAGACTGGTAGAAGGGTAAGCTGATGGGAGAGAATCTATGATTTGTAACCAGATCGACTATAATGGCAAATGAAAGGAAAATTTCCCCATGGTCTTGTTAATGAAAGAACTCTCACAGTTTCAAGGAAAAAAATACCTCAACCTCGAGACATATAAAAAAGATGGAGAGGCTGTAAGAACTCCGGTTTGGTTCGTTCTTGACGACACCTGCTTATATGTGCACACAGGAGCCGAGAGTTGGAAAGTTAAACGCCTGCGCCATGATCCTAAATGCATGCTGGTGCCTTGTTCGATGAGCGGGGAACCACAAGGAACATGGGTCGCCAGTGAAGGGGAAATTCTTACAGAAGAAGAACAAATCCACAGGATAAATGAATCATTCAACAAGAAGTATGGGTTTCAGAAAGCTGTATTCGGATTATTCCGACGCAGAAACCAGGCGGTTCCTGCGATCTTAAAATTCAAAGTATTTGTGAAACCTGCTTAATCACAAAAACAGATTGCCTCTGCTCCAGCAGGCCGTTCGTATTTAATCAAAATGCGGGTATGAAATGCCACCGCTTGGGAAAACGATCACTTCGGCTTTTCCCGGGAATTTCTTAAAGGTGGCTGCTACGGCATCTTGAATCGATGGCCAGAACTGGACAAAGGGAAGATGACTCTGGGTTTCGAGCGGAATCGTGGGGGCAACCATGTAGAGAGTTCCCAAACGCATGGCTTGCAAGGCAAAATAGAGGAAGAAACGGTCCTCTTCGCCAAGACCTTTGATCTTCAGTTTTGGAACCAGGGGAAGTAAAACCGGCGCCAGAAATTGCAGGGCATTGTGACCAAAAGGTAATTTGGAATTCGCCAGACCAAAAACACCCACGCCTTCTTCTGCGCGGACGAGAGTAATAATAACTCCGCCAGGTTTGAGGGCACGCACGGTATTGGCCAGGGCTTTGACTCCCTGACGCAGATCGGAGTCCATCGGATGTGAATCGGTGATGACAATATCTGCCCGGGCGGGGACAGTGACAGCATAGAGATCGGAACTGATCTTTACACCAGCGCGATGAGCCACGATGGGATCTCCGGCAACGATCTGTACCACCTGCTGGAGGTTATTGAGAATGGCGTTGACAATGAAAACGGGCGGCTTCAACATCCGGCAACCTTCTTCAAGGTCGAGGCGCATGGGATTATTTTCGACGGGTTGGCCCACCATATTGAAGGTAGCAGAGGCACAGTTGAGGGTGTGATTATGGGCAGTGGTGGCTCTGCCGGCGACCCCCGGAATGATATTCTTGTAACCACCGCCAAAACTGGCGATGATATGCGGTTCGATACAGCCGATGGAAATCACGAAATCTGCACCTGCTACCTGGCGGTTGATCCAAACCGGTGTACCCCGGCTGGTCGTACCCAAATTCAGCATGGTGGAAAGGTCGTCGCATTCGGGATTAACGAACTGAAGCGAGTCTTTCAACGAAATTCCCAGACGTTGGCGAATTTCAGCTTCGGGTATGCAACGGTGCAGGCCAATTGCGGGGACGATAGTGATCTCCGAATCTTTGATCCCACCACGGTGCAATTCGTCCAGGACTTTTGGATATATCAAACTCACCGGAGTTGGGCGGCTGGCATCATCAATCACGAGGGCTACCTTCATTCCCGCTTGCAAGCGATCCTTAAGGCGAAGACTCCCAATGGGATTTTCAAGACTGCGGAGCGTTTCTTTGGCAGGATCAGTCACCGGATGCAAAGAGACCGGTTCATAAGAGCCTATGACCTCCCAGCTTTTGGGGAGATCATAGGAAATACTTTCTTTCCCCCAGGGAAGGGTGAGCGAATTGGTCATGATCGTATCTCCTATTCTATAAAACTCATCGTTGCTCAATATTATACCCACGATGAAAAATCACTGGTATAAAATACCTAAATTCTGATATGATTGTGCGCTAAATATGGAAACTGATTCCTGGGTTAGTCATTAATCCTCCTTAAGGGGAAAATTGCAGTGGCAGTGACATGGTGGAAAGGACTCATTCTAGGCTTTTCGATTGCAGCGCCGCTGGGGCCGATCGGATTGCTGTGCATCAAACGCACGCTGGAAGGCGGGCGCTGGCGGGGAATATTAAGCGGGTTAGGCGCAGCCAGCGCGGATGCCATTTACGGGAGTCTGGCGGCGTTTGGGCTGGCAACCTTGCTAGAACACTACACATGGTTCCATACATGGATGCAGGTCCTGGGCGGGGGATTTATCATTTACCTGGGTACCCGTTTTGCCATATCAAAGACTGCCGTGAAAGAAAATGGAAGTGAGCCTGCGAAAGCAGGATCTGGCAAGGTTTATTTGACCACGTTCTTGTTAACCCTCTCCAACCCGGTAACGATTTTTGCATTTCTGGGGATGTTTGCCGGAGCGGGGGTCAGCAATGGCAGTTCGGCGTTCTTTTTGGTGTTGGGCATCTTCTCAGGTTCCATGGCATGGTGGATCACGTTGGCGATGTTAACCCACTGGCTGGGCAAGCGGCTCAACGGCACGGTTCTGTCATGGGTCAACCGACTGGCCGGAGTTGCCCTGGTGGGTTTTGGAATCTGGTCGGTGGCGAGTGCGGTCATCTATTTGATTAAATGAGACCAGATAGAAGGTTATTTTATCGTCTCCCTTATCGCCGCTCAAATCCAATGAGAGGTTGAATCCGCTTCAGGATGACCGCTTTCTCGGCCGGATAGCTCGACAATTCACTCAGACGGGCGGTGAGAAGGGGAAGTTGCCAGACCGACATTTCGCTCGTGGTCAAGGGAATGCGACGAAGGTATCGTCTGCGATACACGGCAACGAGGAGCCTTCGGAAAACATCGAGCAAGCGCCGACTTAAGGCAGGAATATTGGGGGGAAGTGCGGAGGTCTGTAAAATCATCACCGTACGCATCAAATCCGCAGCAGGGCTGCCACGGGTACCCGTCATCCAATCGACAATCACCGGTCCATGTTCGGTAAGCAGAATGTTATCTGGGTGAAAATCGCCATGGCAAAGGCTGCTCCCGGCGGGCAACGCAGCCAGCGCGTTCAGGGCAGCTCCCTTGATTCCAGGGGATAGACCCTCGACACGCTCGATGCTCGAGAGAATCGCTTCTTTTTGTGAGGGCAGACTCCCCGGTGCCTGACAACGATTGATGAGCACGTGCAATTCAGCTAATTGGCCAGCGATGGCAAACAGACGCCAGGGATGATGCTGCAATTCCTGCATCAGTGAAGCTCCACGAACACGCTCAAAAACGATGCCGTGACACTCATCGCGTTCTACCATCTGGAAGGTCTCTGGAACCGGCAGACCGGCCTGGTGGGCAGCGCGGGTGACCTCGAACTCACGTTCCACCACCGATGCTGGCATCCAACTTTTGTATAATTTCAGTACCTGATCAATGCCCCAGGTGTAGACATCCGCGGTACGGCCGGCACCGATGAGATCATCGGGTTCTTGAGATGAGGTTTGAGCAGTTGTCATATTGACGGTCGATTCCTTATGATCATATGGAAGTGCTTAATTTCTGACGGCGGCTTGGTAAAACCGGAATAGAATCGGTGGAAGCGCTATACCGTCCTGGGGAAGGGTATTGGATCATTCCACTGCCATCGGTGTGGCTTTCTGTGGGTCGTGTACCAATCTGGCGAACAGCCCTGTGGCTGAGAATCTGAGAATTGCTGAAGCCACCATGACACTGACGAACCCCCAGCGGGAAATGAGGGCACTGCCTACGAGAGCCCCCAAAGCCAGCGAAAGCATAACCACGATCTGGTATACCGCGGAAAAGCGAGGAACCTGGTCAGAGGGAATGTAAGAAAGCAGAAGGTTAAAAGATACCAGATTGAAGGTTCCCCAAAAGACTCCGCTGAAAGTGTTGATGATTGCGATCTGCCAGACCTGGGTGGAAAAAATCCAGGCGATGGGCAGCAGGGGAATGAGACACATGCTGGCCAACTGCAGGCGACGGGATCCCAGACGGTCAGCAAGAGCACCGATCTGGTTCTGGGTAGCCAGAGTGCTGAAACTGGTGACCACGGCCAGAAAACCCACCGAAGCCGCAGAAAAGTTAAGGTTTTCGACCATATGTGGACTGAAAAATGGACCGGAAATATTGATGCCAAAATTCCAAAGTGCGGCAGTGAGCATGAGGGCAATAAACTGCGGGCGACCTTTCAGCATCTTGGCCAGACTACGGAGTGAAAAACCAGGGGTGACAGGGAAGAGTATCCGGCTGGGTTGTTCTTGTATATGCACGTAGCTAAATACAGAAAACAAGGCGATGACAAAGGCCAACCCAAGGGCGATCTGGTAGCCGAGAGGGGCAACGAACATGGTGATCAATTTACCGGCGAGGAGGGTCGTTATCATACCGGTAATACCCATGACGAAATTGCGTGAGCCAAAATAGCGACCACGGCCGTCAATGGGGACAGTCTCATTCGTGACCGACATCCAGGCAGGGAACCCCAGGTTGTTAAAGGAATCGCGGGTGACTGAAATCGCAATAGCGATCCAGACGACGTATGGCCCTTTGAACAAGATCGGCACAAAGACGAGCATCAGTAATGCCAACCTTGCACCGATCCCGCAAAGCCAGGCGAGCATTTTCTTGCGAGTGGTGCTTTCGGCGAGCAACGCGCCGGGGAGAAGCAGGATAGCGCAGGCAACACTGGAGAAGGCACTCATCAAGCCGATCTGGGCTTCGGAGGCACCGAGCGAGAGGATGAAGAGACTGATGAAATTGATGGAGATGTTATCGCTGGCAGAGGCAAAAAGACCGTCGAACCAGAACCAGCGTAGATTCTGCTGGGTCTGTGGTTTGAGGGTACGACCCCAGGCGCCACCAACGGTCAGGTTGGTCAGCCACAACCTCGATTTATCGATCCATGACGAGATCTTCATGTGCCCATAACAGATTTGGAACCGGAATGGGTGTATTTAAACACCGTCGATATTTATACACCAAGTTTTCAGAGTTGAACAATTTTTTAATAGAGGAAAGTTAGTACGCCTGGGCAAATTGCGACTGGACGATCCAATCCTTGAAGCCGAGGATGCCAGAGGCAACGTTTTTACACTGCTGGAAGTTGGTCGTCGAGAAGGAAACGGTCTGGTCATCGGGGGGTTCGACGATGATGCGAATGGAGGAGGCATTACCCGAGGCGGCGGCGTAGAACTGCTGCTCCATGGAGGGAGTACAAAGCCAGGAGATGCGGCGGATGACCCCGTAAGAGAGCAAGGATTGAGCAGAGGCGGTGCGGTAACTGGATTGCAGTTCGATCTCGAGAGTTTGACCGCTGAGTTCTATCGAGTTCACCCGGGTGACGCCCTCGACGTGGCCGACGCTGGAGGCCAGTTTAGCATCGATGACGTCCATGGCGGCGAGCTGATCAGCAGATGAGGTGGGAGTGGGAGCAGGCGTGGAGAGGTCGACAGGCTGTGGAACTGCGGTCGGGGTCGAGGTGGGGTAGGACGGCGCGACGACCGGTGCGCAACCGGCGATGAGCAGCCCAATGAGTAAGATGTAAATGAACAGACGCTGCATGATAATCTCCCGTATCCAATACCAATAAGAAAAATCACAGCCCCCTGATGCTTCCATTTTAGCACGGGGAGGGGAGAAAAGGCTTATCCACCAGCGTCCACTAATTACACGAATTGTTTATCCGCAAATGTTGTGTTTGCAACAATCCTTTTTGTGATATAGAAAATTGCTGCCTTATTGTTTTACTTACCGACAAACACCGGATAAGTATCCACCAGGACATAGATGTTGGCGGCGGCGGAGAGGGCTTCACCCTTGTCGAAGGTCAGCATGACCGACTTGATCGTGCCGTCGGCATTGGTCTGGACGGATGTGTTCTTCGTGTAGTAAAGCGGCAAAGGATTGCCCATTTTGTCGGTGAGCATGAGGCTGTAGACATGGTCCGCGGCCTTGAGCGAGGAGCCGGAAAAGACCGCGGTGACTTTGTCAGTCTCGAGCGAGGTCGTGACGCTGCCAATACCGGATGGGGCAGAGGCATCAGGCCAAAAGGTGAGTTTGGTGGCACCGCGGACGTACATCTTACCGGTCTTGAAGTCACTCTGGCCGATCAGCTTGAGGCCGATGCCGTAGAATTCAATCTCATCACAGTTCGCCACCGCAATGAGGGTGGCATCCTGGGTGAATTGGCCACTCGCATCAAGCGAATCACTGATCCGGTATGAGGCAAAAGGCATATCCCAGGAACCGATGAACTTGGTCTTGAAGCCAGCGTAATTGGCGATGGTCACCAGACCATTGGAGTAATCCAACGTCAGCGGGTAGCGGGTGATCGCGGTGGGATCCACTTCAGTTTGATTGTCCGCGTTCTGACGTCCGCCGATCACCCACATCACGAGCTGGCCAGCAGCGTTCTTGGCCACGGCTCCGCCGATGTAATGCAATGAGTCGAAGCCGATCTGGTTGTAGGAGGGGAGGATAGAAGGGATCGGGGCGGACAGGCGGGAAAACTCAAGCACGCTCTGTTTGCCATCTTCGACAGCCGAGACGAAGGGATTGGCAACCTTGGAGGGTTGGTTGATATTGAAGGTGAAAGTCTCATCCAGGGTGCCGGCTTTGAATCCGCCGAAGAATTTCAGGCCAAAGCGCAAGAGATCCGTCTTGTAGGCAGCGGTCACCCTGACGGTGATGTTCCCATTCGCATCGGGGACCCAGGTCTCGACCGGGGTGATGTTGATAAAGTGGTTGGTGGCACCGACCTCCACCCGGTAGCCGGAGTTGCCGGGGATGGCCACTTTCACCGAATCCCGGTCAAGGGCGGCCAGAACAGTGTTACCATCTTTTCTATCAAGCAAGGTGAAGGTCAGCGGAGCATTGGCATCGATGGCTTTATCGGGAGTAAGTTTCATCGCCCCAAAGGAATTGGTGTAAATAAGATGAACGCCGTCAGAGGGCATATCCTCCCCGCCGGCATAGGAACGCGGGTCGGCTTCGCCAGCGGCTGTCAGGGGATAGTCATAGGGGACGAAGAAGACCTCGCCACTTTCACCGGCGATGTAAATGCCGTCGAAGCCGAGGGCGGGTGAGCCGTTGAGGTCATTGCGGTCTTCGGTGATCAACTGATAACTCCAACGCAGCGTGCCATCGGGGTTAATGCAGTAGAGTTTGCCGTCACCGCCGCCGAAATAGATGTTGTCAGCGCCATCCACGGCAGGAGAGGAGCGGATCGGCTCAAGAGTGTCGAACTCCCATTTCACCTTACCGGTAGCGGGATCGAGTGCGTAGAGGGTACCATCCGTGCTGGGCTGGATGATCGTCCCATCCGAGAGCTGAGCCGGGCTGCCATAGATGTGATCTTTGGTGCCGAATTTCCAGAGCAGCTTGCCTGAATCCTGGGCAAAGGCACGCAGGAAACCGTCGAAGCCACCGACGAGAATAGCGCCTTTGGGAGATGTGCTGGTCAGCATGGAGGTGGCTGCCACCGAACCAAAACTACCCGACAGCCACTGGCGCTTGCCGGAGAGGTCATAGGCATACACGTTCTGCAAAATCTGGTTATCCGATGCAAAGAAGAGCCGGCCCGTGTTGAGGTTCAACGAGGGCAATGACCAGACCATCTCGTCGGAGAGATAGACCGTGCCCTTCCGGCCGGTAGCGCGATCGAGCGAATAGACGAGGTAATTGTCATTCGGCGCCAGCAAGGTGCCATCGGAGAGCAGGCCGATATTGCCTTCGAACCAATTCACATTGTAGGTCTTGATGCCGTAAAGGGCCTGTACTTCCTGTACAGAATCAGCGGGGAACTTCCAGATGACGGCGCCGGTATCGCGGTCGAGGCAGTAGACATTGCTGTCGCCAGAGCCAAAATAGACGTGGCCCCTGTCATCGAGGAGGGCGGATGAATCGATGATGCCGCCCGTCTTGATCTTCCACTTCACCGTGCCGTCCGGGGCGAATTTATAGAAATAGGTATCCGCCGAGCCGATGTAGATGTTGCCCGCTCCATCCACCACCGGCGTGGAGAAGATACCCTTGCCGGTGCGGTAGGACCAGGGAGAGAGTGCGTTCGCCACCGGCTTGACGGGTGAACGTCCGTTTTGCAGCTCATCGGCGCGGAACTTGGGCCACGGGCTGGCGGGGTCGAGCGGGGTAGCGTAGGTGAATTTGCCAGCGGCCGAGAGGGGCGTAGTGGGGGCAGGAGAGAAATCATACCTTCCGAATGGGACAAAGAGCACGACGGCAGCGACTGCAGCGCAGGCCAGCAATCCGAGAAGGACCCAGCCGAACACCCGTCCTTTGCGGGGACGGCGAGTTTCAGCGGAATTGGTTTTGGGGTTGTGAGGTTTGGTCATGCGGGTTTCTCCCTTTCGTTCAACGATGAGATGGGTAGAGCGATCATTGGCAGATGCCGAACAGGAGGATCTCGACAATCTGCTCCTGTTTCTGTTTGAAGGTTAGATCGGAGAGGATGTCATTTTCATTGAGAATCTCTTCGATGGCAGCGGCGTAGAGGCGGCTAAAAAGGGCGGTATCGATGTCCTTGACGTCACCTTCCGCCCTGGCCTGATCCAGCACCGCGAGGGTGCGTTCCCAACCCCGGCGCAGGCGGTCATCGAGCATGCGGTAGGCAGCCGGGAAGTTGCGCTTGAGTTCCTCGAGGTGATAGCGGCGCATGGGCAGATCAGGGGTGGCGCAGAGGAGCTTTTTCAGCTTATTGACGGGGGAAAGCGAAGGGTCGGCGTGGATGCGATCCTGGAGGGCAGCGACCTGAGCGAAATAGTACTCGACCATCTGGACGGCGAGATCGTCCTTGGAGCGGACGACCTCATAGAGGGTCTTCTTGCTGATGACTAGGCGCGCGGCGACTTCATCCATGGTGAAGCGTGCGCCTTTCTCAAAATAGAGGGCCATGGTCTCAGAAAAAAGCTGTTCAGGGGTAAGCAAATGGAAACTCCATAAACAGAATCAGTTTATAAAGTTTATTTTAGCAATCTTTCGGAAAAGGTCAAGGACTGCGTGTCCACGAATTGTGTCCACGAATTACATGAATAAAATACACTAATTACACTAAATTGAAGGAAAAAAGTCATTAGAGAAAATTGCTAAGCCCTAAGGTATTGCTCGTACTTCTTTCGGAACTTGGCTACTTTTGGTGCAACCCCGGAAATCCATACGGGGTACGCTTTGTTATTGGTCTTCTTTATGCGCTAAGGTATTTTTCATACTTCTGACGGAACTTAGCTACCTTTGGCGCTATCACAATCGTGCAGTAGCCCTGATCGGGGTGATGGGCGAAATACTCTTGATGGTAGTCCTCGGCGGGGTAGAAAACGTCGAGGGGAAGGACCTGGGTGACGAAGGGAGCAGACCATAGCTTTTCGGCTGTGAGCTCCTGGATGACGGCGGCGGCAGTCGCCTGCTGGGCCGGGGAGGCGTAGAAGATGGCGGAGCGGTACTGGGTGCCGACGTCGGCCCCCTGACGGTTGAGGGTGGTGGGATCGTGGATGGTGAAGAAGATGTGGAGGAGATCGGCGAAGGAGATGAGGGCGGGGTCGAAGGTGATCTGGACGGATTCGGCGTGACCGGTGAGGCCGGTGCAGACTTGTTCGTAAGAAGGAATGGGGTGATGGCCGCCAGAGTAGCCGGATACGACGTCGGTGACTCCTATGACTTGGTCGAAGACGGCTTCGAGGCACCAGAAGCAGCCGCCGGCAAGGACGGTCTGATCGAGTTGAGAGTTCGTGTTGATTGTCATGTTAATCATTTTACCTTTATTCGGATAATATTGGTAATATTTATTGTGCCCACGAATGATTCGCCGCTAACGTCGGGAATGAAAAATTCCTCTTTCGATTGCAAGCTGTTTCATGATTGCTTCGATGTCAGATTTATTCATTTTCCCTCCCATAGTTTGTTACTCAAAATATAACGAGGATTGCTAACTTGAGCAATCCTCGTTTCTTTGCGTTGGATTATTCTAGCATTCGCTATAACCGCAGGAGTAGCACTTGCGGCAGCCCTCTTCGTTGACCAGGGTGGCCTGGCCGCACTCGGGGCAGAGGTCGCCAATTTTGGTGAGGGCGTCCTGGGGGGCGACGGGGGCCTCGGTGACGGGATGAATGACGATGGGGGTGGCAGTGGCGCTGCTCAAGTCCGCGGCGGCCTGGTTGAGGACGTCCAGGAGGGGCGTGGGAGAGTGAGCGGAAGTCTCGGCTTTCTCCTGCTCGGAGAGGCGGCCGGCGCGATCGTTGAGATATTCTTCGAGGACCTGGGCGACGCCATCCGGGAGAGAACGCACGCGGGTGGGGCCGAAGCCGAGGGAGCGTCCGCCGCCGATGCCGGCCAACTGGCGGGCGAGATCGGTGAGGCGCTGCGAGGGTTCGATGGGAGAGGCGAGGCGCAGAACGTAGCTGATGAGGCGTCCGATGGCTTCACTGACGGCAGCGGTATCGGAGCCAGCCTTGGCGGTGTTGATGAAAACCTCGAAGGGCTGGGCGCCGTCATTTTCGTTGATGGTGACGAAGGCCTTGCCGAGCGGGGTGGTAACCTCAAAGGTGCGTCCAACCAGGGCGCGCGGGCGCGGCTTGCGCGACTCGGTCCAGAACTTGAACTGGCCGGTCTCGTCCGAGCTGGGCAACGTTTCGTTGGAAGTCTTCTTATTCGCGGTGGCGTGCGTCTCGAGGACGACCTTCTCGCGCGAGCCGGTGACGTAAACGGTGATACCCTTGCAACCCAACTCCCAGGCGGACATGTAGACACTGGCGACATCGTCCACGGTGGCGGTCTCGGGGAAATTGACGGTCTTGGAAAGGCTGTTATCGACGAAGGCCTGCAACACGGCCTGCATGCGCACGTGTTCCTCGGCGTTGATATCCTGGCTGACGACGAAGACGTTCTTGACGGGTACGGGGACGGCGTCGGACTTCTGGCAGGTGCCTTCACGCATGACCTGGGCGAAGATGTCCTGGCGAGTACTGTCATCGACGCCGGCTTCGATCAGAGCTTGCTCGAAAGCGGGGCTGGCGTAGGTGAGCTGCAGATCAGTGCCCTTGTCGTTGACGTGGCGGATGTAGGCCAGGGCGAAGACGGGTTCGCAGCCGTAGCCTTCACAACCGGCGACGGTGGCAATGGTCCCGGTGGGGGCGACGGTGGTCTGGGCAGCGTTACGGATGCCGAACTGCTTGATGCCAGCGGTAACGGAAGCCCAGTCCACGGTGGGGCGGCCCCAATCCTGCTGGTTTTCGATGAGGGAAACCGGCGGAGCCCAGACCAGGTTGTGGGGGTCATAGATGCTGCCGGTGATGGCAGGGAAGGCGCCGCGCTCGCGAGCGAGGTCGACGCTTGTCTGCATGGAGGTGTAGCGCACGTACTCCATCACCTGGCCGGCGAAATCTTCCCCGGCGGGGGAGCCATAACGCACCCCGACGTGGTACATCAGGTCAGCGAGCCCCATGATGCCCAATCCGATGCGCCGGGCGCGCAGAGCGGCTTCGCGGAGTTGCGGCACGGCCGGAACGTAGGCATTGGCATCCACGACATCATCCAGGAAGCGGGTGGCCAGTTGCACCGAATCATGCAGGCCGACCCAATCCACGGCATGGTCGGGTCCGAGGTGCTGGGCCAGGTTCACCGAACCGAGGCAGCAGTTCTCGTAAGGGCCAAGCCACTGCTCCCCGCAGGGATTGGTGGCTTCGAGGGGATACAGGTGGGGGACAGGGTTGGAGCGGTTGGCGGCGTCGAGGAAGAGGACGCCGGGCTCACCGTTATGATGGGCCTGTTTGACGATCTTCTCGAAGAGGTCGCGGGCACGGATAGTCTTGTATTTCTTGAAGGGGATACCAATGGCTTCGGCCTGTTCGAAGGTGCCCTTGAAGCCTTTGGCGCGGGGATCGGAAAGATCGGGGAAGCGCAGGCTCCAATCGGTATCGTCGCGGACGGCCTGCATGAAGGCATCGGTGATGCCGACGGAAATATTGAAGTTGGTGATCTGGTTCTCGTTGGTCTTGCTGGAGATGAATTCTTCGACGTCGGGATGATCGACGCGCAAGACGGCCATGTTGGCTCCGCGGCGGGTGCCGCCCTGGGCGACCTCGCCGAAGGCGTTATCATAGACGCGCAAGAAGCCGATGGGGCCGGTGGCCTGCCCGGCTGAAGTCTTGACCAGGCTGCCCTTGGGGCGAATGCGCGAGAAGGAGAAGCCATTGCCGCCGCCGGTCTGCTGGATGAGGGCGGCGTCGCGCAGGGTCTGGAAGATGCCAGCGGGATCGCGGCCCATATCGTCCACGATGGGCAGGACGAAGCAGGCGGCCAACTGTCCAAGCGGGGTGCCGGCGCCGGTGAAGGTGGGGGAATTGGGGAAGAAGCGCTTGGAGGTCAACAGGGTGTAATACTGCTGGGAAAGCACATCCACGTTGGTGCCACGGCTGGCTTCTTCCCTGGCTACCGTCGAGGCCACGCGCCAGAACATCTCTTCCACGGTTTCAACGGGTTGGCCGTCGGCGCCGTGGCGGACGTATCGTTTGAGAAGCACCTGACGGGCGTTCTCGGTCAGATCCACTTTGGGCAGATTCGAGGGAATGAGCGATACATCGAGTAGAGAAGATTGAGTCGAGTGTGACTGCGCAGCCATGGGTTATGCTCCTTATGACGATTCCAATAATTGGTCGATTTCTTCCCGGATGGATTTCAAATCTCCGAGGTGTAAATAAACGATAGCAAAACGAACGTAAGCAATCTGGTCCAGCTCTTTGAGGCCGTTCATGGCCATGTCGCCGATGATGCGCGAAGAGACTTCTTCACGGCCCATTTTTTGCAGGTTGCTCTCGATTTCAGAGACGAGATGATCGATGACCGCTGCCGAAATGGGGCGCTTGGTGCAGGAGATGCGGATGCCCTCGAGCAGTTTGTCGCGGTTGAACTCCTCGCGGGTGCCGTTGCGCTTAATGATCAGCGGGGTGGCGAGGATGGGCCGCTCATAAGTAGAGAAGCGCTGCCCACAGGATTCACATTCACGGCGGCGGCGCACTCCGCCCCGTGAATCGTGAGTCGTATCAATGACACGAGATTGATCGTGTTGACAGTAAGGACAACGCAATGTAGAACTCCTTGAAATGATGCTTTCTTGGGCGACCGACATCTCCACCCAAAGGCTACGACGGCTGGCTCAGAAAAGATGACCCCCATATATAGGGGTCATGGGTATAGTTACCGTATATGTACGTAAATAATCATAGCACAAATAGACAAGTGATTCAAGAATTAGCCAGGAATTTTAACCTTAAAATTCAAATGGAGAATTATTGGAAAAAAGGGCAAGGATGGATTCTTTCACTGGCAAAATCCCCCCAAATACAGCCTGTCCCGTGAAGAAGAAGGGGTGATGACCAAAAGAATCTGTGAAACCTTAAAAAAGGGATGGAGACAGAAGGGAGCAGCGACTGAAATATACGCTCGAAATAAACTAAAAAGGTTCTTATTTAACCATTAAAAAAGGGAAAGGTATGGGTTAAATTAAAAAGCTGGCGGGGACTAGCCGCCAGCCGGAAAGGCCGGAAAGGC